>UMAL01012976.1_pt1 | contig 14571 bp, 10 predicted proteins | sample 1963691 | NCBI WGS metagenome assembly UMAL01 (sample SAMEA4835914, study PRJEB28245) | human gut metagenome | biome: gut microbiome; material: fecal sample | place: Denmark | collected 2008
GCTTCCTTATTCCCGGATTTGGAAGAAATAGCAAGACAGCCGCCGACCGCACTGATCAGATTCCCTTCACGGTCCTTATTCGGATATCCTACATAAACCGGCTTCTCCCCCATCATGCCTTCCAGCATCTGGCATTCCTCTACGGAGCTTACCGATTGCATCAGCAGAAGCAATTTATTATTCCGAAGTTTGGTTGCTTCTCCCTCTTCCTCAGCATCATCGTTATACTGTTCCGGAAGGGTCTTCGTATATTCCAGAATTCTTGCAAATTCCGGACCGTCAAAGGAGCACTTTCCACTCTCCCAGTCAATGAACTCATCCATATTATTATATACCAGAAGATACAGCATATACTGCTGGGAAGCATAGGGAAATACCTCGCTGTCCTTATGCTGATCGATAAAGTCCATCATTTCTGAAAGTGTCCATCCGGAAAGCTCTCCTAAAACAGATTGCTTACCAAGGATGGTATAGATTGAAAATTCCGTTGTGAATCCATATAATTTTCCATCCATCTCATAGGCTTCCAGCACGTTCTCAACGTAATTCTCCTTCTTTAAGCCGCTCTTTTCCATATAAGGGTACAGATCTTCAAACACGCCCTTTTCCGCATAGAGCGTATAATTCAGATTGGAAAAATCTACAAGGTCAGGACCGCTTCCCGATGCCACATCGGCATTAAACTGGGTCAACCCCGACTCCCAGTCATCCTGTCCATAGGTCTTCACGGAAATATGGTACTTGTCGCTGCTCTTATTAAAGTCAATTATGGCGCTCTTCACATTATCATCAAGCCACAGTGTTCCGAGTGTTACTTCTTCCTTCTGTGCAACCTCTGAGGATTTTTTCTTTTCCAGAAGCAAAAGCTCTGCTTCATTATTATTACCGTCATAGGTAGAGGTAATAACCCAGATTCTTCCATCCGGCAGTTCACCGAAGTAATTCACATTATTGCCGTTCACATCAGCATCCAGCCAGTCAAAAAGCTTCGTAAAGGTTCCTGCTGTCACATCGGCTGCATAAACCGTATTCTGATCATTTACCAGAAAGTCACAGCTGATACCTGTCATACAACCATTGATGTTCATCAGCTCCTTATCGAACTTCAATGGATCAGACAGAGCTTTTTTCGTAAGGTCAATCTTACGGATCTCCGTACCGGTATTTCCATAAAGAGTTACATAAATTTCTCCATCCTTTGATGCAAACATCTGATTGATATAATCGGACAGGGATATAGCTGCAACCATTTGCAGATCACCGGAAAGCACATAAATACAGGGGTCACTGCTGTTAAAGAGATAGTTATTTCCCTGTGCGTCGATATAGAAGCTTCCAAGGTAAGCATCCTTTGCGACACCATTCTCTTCCGAAAGCTCTTTCTGACCGGTAATCTCCCCACTCTCCGGATCCATATACCAGAGGGCATAGCTGCCTGATCCGTCCTGATACTCACCATTTTCATCCTCTGTATTGGTCCATTCATAAAGCAGCAGGGCAATCTTACCATCCGGCGTTATCTGCATGGCAGAAACAGAAGCTTCTCCAACGTCAAGGGAAATCATTTCGGATTTCCTGCTCTCAAAATTATATTTTGAAATGCCGGTCCTGCTTTTTCCTGTTTCATCATCCCATGCTTCCGTGTAATAAAAGACTTCATTTTCATAGTTAATGGCAGAACCGATATAATCCGAGCTTCCAAGATTAAAATATTCCGGCACATAGATATACTCCGGTCTTTCGGTGCCTGCTTCCTCTGTCTTCTTGCCGCCACAGCCAGCCAGCAGACTTAAGAATAAAAACATAAGTACTGCAACAAATAATGTCTTCCGCTTTTTGTTTAATTTCATTCCACACCTCATGATCTTGTATAGTCAAACAATATTGTATACAGACTATAGCATATTTATCCCCGCAGAACAATGTGGGGATTCTTAAGATTATCTTAAACCACCTGAACGTTATTTTTAATTCTTAAAACTGTGAATCGGTGCAGGAATCCGTCCTCCCCGGTTCACAAAAGCTTCGCAGGAAAAGCCGTTGACCGGCATGATGGGCGCATGTCCAAGAAGGCCTCCGAATTCTACATTCTCACCAACCCCCTTCCCAATCACAGGAATGATACGGACAGCTGTTGTCTTCTGGTTAATCATACCGATTGCCATTTCATCCGCAATGATTCCGGAGATGGTTGTATCCGGAGTATCTCCCGGAATGGCAATCATGTCAAGTCCAACCGAGCATACGCAGGTCATGGCTTCCAGCTTTTCAATAGTAAGAGCACCGGCATCTACCGCATCAATCATTCCCTGATCTTCGCTGACCGGAATAAATGCACCGCTCAATCCTCCAACATAGGAGGAAGCCATAACGCCGCCTTTTTTCACCTGATCGTTTAATAACGCAAGTGCAGCGGTCGTTCCCGGTGCTCCGGCATGCTCTAATCCAATTTCACACAAAATATCTGCTACGGAATCTCCGATCGCCGGAGTCGGTGCCAGAGACAGATCGACAATACCGAACGGAACATTAAGACGTCTGGAGGCCTCCTGTGCTACAAGCTGCCCGACTCTTGTTACCTTAAATGCCGTCTTTTTAATTGTTTCACACAGAACCTCAAAGTTCTTTCCACGGACCTTTGTCAGGGCAGTCTTTACCACACCCGGACCACTGACACCGACATTGATGATCTTGTCTGCTTCGGTTACACCGTGGAATGCACCTGCCATGAACGGGTTATCATCCGGTGCATTGCAGAGAACGACAAGCTTCGTACACCCTAAGGAATCCTTGTCCTTTGTTAAGACAGCCGTTTCCTTGATTACTTCTCCCATCAGCTTCACCGCATCCATATTGATACCGGTTTTGGTAGAACCCAGGTTTACGGATGACATAATTCGTTCTGTCTGGGACAGAGCCATCGGAATGGAGCGGATCAAAAGCTCCTCTGCCGGTGTCATTCCCTTTGCAACCAATGCCGAATATCCTCCGATAAAGTTCACTCCGACATCCTTGGCCACACGGTCTAAGGTCTTTGCAATCTCCACAAAATCTTCTTTTGTTTTGCATGCTGCCCCGCCGATCAGGCCAATCGGTGTCACTGAAATACGTTTGTTCACAATAGGAATTCCAAATTCCTTGGAAATTTCTTCACCGGTTCTTACCAGATCCCTGGCAGCATCATAAATCTTATGATAAATCCTGTCATTTAAACGCTGCAGATCTGAATCAATGCAGTCTAACAGACTGATTCCCAGCGTAATGGTACGGACGTCAAGATTCTCCTTGTCGATCATTTCATTCGTTTCTACTACTTCGCGTAAGTTAATCATGCTTCTGCTCCCTTAATTTGTGTATTTATTTGAAAACTAGATACGATGCATCTTATCAAAAATTTCTTCCTTCTGACATTTGATTTCAACACCAATTTCGTCACCAAGAGCCTTTAACTCATCTGCCACATCTCCGAACTGCTTCGGGCATTCCTTCGTATCCACGATCATCATCATATTGAAAAACCCCTGTACAATTGTCTGTGAAATATCTTCGATGTTGATCTGATTCCCGGCCAGATACGTGCAGACCTTTGCAATAATCCCTACGGTGTCTTTTCCTACTACGGTAATAATTGTTTTTTTCATAATGTTCTCCTTAAATCATATATTTATATTTATATTTATTTTTATTTTTATCTTTTAATTTCAAGCATATATCAGACTGATGGATCCTGCGCATCAGCCTTTCATGATCTGCCCAGGCTCTTCTGCGGTCAGGCAATGTGAATCACCTGGGACACCTCGTTCCGGGAGGCCACATACATTGGAAAATCCATGTTCTTCCCCTGCTCCAGGGTAACCTCAATCCGTACCGCCTCGTAAGCCAGCTCCGGCATATTGTTTTCCTTGCTTAAATGACCAAGCACAACTGCCTGTAAATCATCATGGATCAGGGAGCAGAGCAGCTGTCCTGCACGTTCATTCGATAAATGTCCACGATCTCCTAAGATTCTCTGCTTTAACGGGTAAGGATACGGTCCGGCCTGCAGCATATGAATATCATGGTTGGCTTCTAAAACCAGGGCATCCATCCCTCTTAAGGATTCAATCGTATAGTCATTATACGTTCCAAGATCGGTCACAATCGCGATCCGTTTCTTTCCATGCTGGATCCGGTATGCAACCGGTTCGGCCGCATCATGCGAAATCTTTAATGGATTACAGACCATATCTTTAATTATAATTTTTTCATCTGCGCAGACAGGATGAAACAGCTCATCAGGAATTTTCCCCACAGACGGCGTATTCTGAATTGCCCGGATCGTTCCGTTCGTTGCATAAATGGGTGTGCCGTATTTTCTGGCTAAAACACCAAGTCCCGCAATATGATCAGAATGTTCATGTGTAACAAGAATTCCATCAATGTCTCTCATGGAAACTCCCAGTTCATTCAATCCTGCTTCTGTCCTCTTTCCGCTGATTCCCACATCCACAAGCAGATGGGTAGTATCCGTTCCTGCATAAATACAGTTTCCACTGCTTCCACTGGCAACACTGCACAATCTCACGTCCGTTCCTCCTTAGTTACTCCAGTAGATGTCGATCACATCGCCATCATGAAGCGTTTCCATATATTGTGCCGGTTTGCCATTTAAGCTTGTCACAATATTTTTCCCTTTCGGTCTTGTCAGATCGAAGTCAATTTTATCAAATACATCCACAAATACATAGGATGGTTTTCCGCTTAACGTCACCGGTGAGCGGTTCACCACAACAATAATCGTTGTCGGTCCGGCCGGTTTCTTTTCTTCGTCAGAAGCTTCTGTGGAAGTTTCTGACGCCGCTTCCTTCATAGAATTCGCTTTTGCATTTCCTGCTATACTTTCTTCTGTCTCTTCTTCTGCTTCTTCCCCGTCGGATTCTCCGTAAGCCCCGCTTCCGGTCTCATTCTCCAGATCAAAGTTCACAGTAAAATTCTCATAAACCGGAGTATCCCATTCTGCACTCTGGTGGTTTACGAAAATCTCACGGCCAGGTGTCAGGGAAAGATCCATAAACTCTGCAATCTGCTGTACAGTATAGTAATTCAGCATTTCAATTTCATCGTTCTCCCGAATTTCATAATAGGAGGACTGCAATACTCCATTCACCTGTGCAAATTTCGGGATCTCAACCTTATTACCATTCACAACCACATAAATGCTTTCCGTTGCTTCCGGCAGATCTCCGATCGTGGCCTTTGCCGCATCCCCGGCGGTAGATTCCGTTACCCCAATAATATCATTTTCGCGTACTGTGGTATTCAAGTCTACGATCTTTCCATTGACTTCTATGACGGCTGCCTCGCCGCGCAGCCCGCGCACCATCCGCTGCTTGCCGTTCACCTGGAAGGTCAGCTCTTTCCCACGCTTCGGGAACAGTCCATCCTTCGGGAATTGTGCCTGCAATGCCACATCGGCAACCGTCAGATTGTTATTATCGTACATCTTAATCCTGCTTCCGTTGAAGCTTACAAAGATAAAATTATTGTTCTGTTCATAGTAATTCATGCAGATACCAACCGGCGTAACTAAAAGGCTGTCCTTCTTAATATCCTCCTGAAAGACTACATTCTGCATAACCTCTTCACCCCGGAGGGCAACACGCTCCTTTGCAATGCCAAGCTTTTGGGCAACTGCCTCGGCATAGCCGGCCATCTTGCCGCCGCCGCCGACGATAAAGACCGCGCTCACCGGCTTTCCAGCGTTTAATTCCATAATCTTGTCTGCCACCTGTGTGGACATCTCTTCAATCACCGGTGCCAGAAGCTCATTTACTTCTTCGCTGCGAATCGTCTGTGGAAGAAGCATGATGTCCATATAAGAAACGGTATCGCTCTTTCCGGCCTCCCGTTTGATCCGTTCTGCCTCTGCAAAGTCCACCAGACAATGCTTGGCAATCGTTTCTGTTAAAATATCTCCCGCAACCGGAATCATTCCATACGCAATGATACAGCCATCGTTCGTAATGGAAATATCACTTGTTCCGGCTCCAACATCAATCAGTGCAATATTCAGCATCCGGAACCGTTCCGGTATTGCAAGCTGGATGGCTGCAATGGGCTCAAGGGTTAAGCTTGCCACTTCCAGTCCTGCAATCTCTACTGCTTTATACAGACCATCTACAACATCATCCGGAAGGAACGTGGCAATCAGATCCACGCCGATATTTCTTCCCTTATGTTCCTCAAGATTTCCCATCGGATACCCATTCAGATAGTAGCGTACCACAGAATGACCGACACAGTAGAATTTCACATCACTGTCTTTTTCTTCATTTAAAAACTCCTGATAAGCCTTCTCCACACCGGAGGATACCAGACGGTATATATCATCCTTTGAAATCTCCTGCTCATTCTGAAACTGGATTTCTTCATGAGTTGTCACCGTGCGAAGCACACGTCCTGCTGCCGCAATACAGACCCCTTTCAGCTTTTCACCGATCGCTTCCTCCAATTCCTGTTTCACCATACGGATGGTGTCTCCTACCTTCTGGATATCATGTATCTGTCCGTCCAGCATAGCACGGGTATCGTGCTCCTTCACCCGCTGTGCTACAACAATGAACCGGTTCTGATTCCGGTAGCCTACCGTTCCCACAATACTTCTGGTTCCAATATCCAGACCAAACACATATGTACTTGCGTTTCTTTTTTCTTCGATCACAGATACTCCCTAACCTTCCTGTCGATTTGTTCAAAACTGTCTTTAAGCTCCCCACTGTTATCAATCACAAAATGGCATGCCTTCCGGTATTCTTCCTCTGAAAGCTGCGACTGCATGATCGCATCAATTTTTTCATCCGAATAGTTCCGGGCTTCCTTTAACCGTTTACGTCTTATTTCCTCTGCCGCATAAATATACCACATATCATCCACAATATCCAGATATCCACACTCAATCAGGAGAGCCGCTTCGATAAACAGGAAATCAATCTGCTGCAGGCTTCTTTGCAGTTCAATTTCACTTAAAATATACTGTCGTACTGCCGGATGGATAATCCCGTTCACGGTCTCAAGCAGCGAAGCATCTGCAAAAATTTCCTCTGCCATACGCTTCTTATTAATCGTTCCGTCCTCATTTAAGATCGCCGGGGTCAATAGCTCCACAAGCTCTGCATAGCATTCCTGTCCTGGTTCCTCGACGTGATGCGCCGCTTCATCTGCAAGAATGATCTCACAGTTATAATGAATGCGGATGTATTCCAAAAGTGCCGTTTTTCCGGATCCTACTCCTCCGGTAATTCCAATCACCTTCATAAGCTGCTCCTTTATCTTCCTGTTCTGCTATTTTGCCTCATACCAGTTGATGCCCACATGAAGATCAATTTCCAGTTCTACGGCAAGGGATGAAGCATGTACCATTTCTTCTTCGAGAATCATCCTTACCTGTTCTTCTTCCTCCAATGCTGTCTCAATCAGAAGTTCGTCATGCACCTGCAAAATCAGCTTTGACTTCAACCCTTCCTTCTTAAGCCGTTCAAAGACACGGATCATGGCAATCTTAATAATATCCGCTGCCGTCCCCTGAATCGGTGAATTCATGGCAACCCGTTCGCCAAAGGAACGCTGCATAAAATTACTGCTGAAAAGCTCAGGAACCGGTCTTCTTCTTCCATATAAAGTCACCGCATAGCCGTTCTTCTTTGCATCCTTAACAAGAGAATCAATGAACTGCTTTACCTGCGGATAGGTTTCAAAATACTGCTCAATATAGGCTGCTGCCTCTTTTCTTGATATACTCAAGTCTTCACTCAGTCCAAAGGAACTGATTCCGTATACAATACCAAAGTTTACAGCCTTGGCATTTCTTCTCTGCAGGTCCGTCACTTTCTCAAACGGAATGTGGAATACCTGGGAAGCAGTTGTCCGGTGGATATCCGCATGGGACCGGTACGCCTCAATCAGACGCTCGTCCCCGGACATGGATGCAAGCACCCTTAACTCAATCTGGGAATAGTCCGCATCCATGAAGCAATAACCATCCTTTGGAATAAAAACCTTACGGATCTGTCTGCCAAGCTCCATCCGGATCGGGATATTCTGTAAATTCGGTTCTGTGGAACTGATTCTTCCGGTTGCCGTAATCGTCTGGTTAAAGGTCGAATGTATCCGGTTTTCATCCTCAATATATGCAGCCAGACCGTCTGCATAGGTGGACTTTAATTTGGTAAGTCCACGGTATTCCAGAATATGTTTTACCACCGGATATTCTCCGGATAACTTTTCAAGAACATCTGCTGCCGTGGAATAGCCGGTTTTCGTTTTCTTCCCACCAGGAAGTCCCATCTTTTCAAACAGGATCTCCCCTAACTGCTTCGGTGAATTAATGTTGAATTCACATCCTGCCTCGCTGTAAATCTCCTGCTCCAATTCGGTGATTTTACCCGAAAGAGCTTCTCCGTAATCCTTCAACGCTTCTGGATTCACGCGGATTCCTTCCTCCTCCATGGAAAAAAGCACCAGGGTGAGCGGCATCTCAATTTCACGCATCAGTCGGTCCATCTGTGTCTCTTCCAGCTTCTGCTGTAAACAAAAAGCTGCCTGTGCACACACATAAGCTTCAAAGCAGCAGTACCTCAAAAAATCTTCCGGCTTTTCATTCAGCGCATCCTTAAAGGACAGTCTGCCAAATGCCTGTCCTTTCTCCGGAAGCATCAGGTTCAGATATTCATTGGCAATATCCTCTACCGTATAATCATTCTTAAGCGGATTCAACAGGTAGGCAGCCAGAATCACATCAAAGAACCGGTCTGTATCCTGTGCCTGCAAATAAGCATATTCACTCTTGATATCCGCAGTTGCAATCCGGCACTGTGCACCCAGAAGCGCTATTTTTTCTTTCAGATAGTCTTCGGTAAGAAAGCCCTGCTTCAAAACAAGGAAGCTTCCTTCTTCCTGAAGATGAAGTGCCACACCCAGCAGTTCTCCGTGCCGTCCGGCTTCCTTCACTACCTTCAGACCAATCTGCCTGTCCTTGTCAGACAATACCCTTGTAAAAAGTGCCTCCACCTCTGCAAGGTTCTCTACCAGATGAAACGAGGCAGATATTTCTTCGTTAGAAACACCCTTTTCAAATTTATTGAGTAAATTCTTAAATTCCAGCTTTTTAAATAATATATAAGAAGCTTCATTAAAAAAGTTTCCTACCCTTGCTTCTTCCAGGGTATAAGTAAGGGGGCTGTCAAGCTTAATCGTTGCAAGCTCCCTGCTTAAATAGGCGAGGTCTTTATTCTGAATCAGGGACTCCTTGACAGACTTCTTCGTCACCTCGTCGATATGCTCATAAATTCCATCCAGGGAACCAAACTGCACCATCAGATCCGTTGCTGTCTTCTCTCCTACCTTGGGAACACCCGGTATGTTATCTGCAGTATCTCCCATCAATGCCTTTAAGTCGATAAACTGAACCGGATTTACCTGATACTTTGCTTCCACATCGGCTGCATAGTAATTCTCGATTTCTGTTCTGCCACCCTTTGTCTTCGGAATGCGGATCCTGATCCTGTCCGTTGCAATCTGTAACAGATCCCGGTCACCGGAAACCAGGGAAACATCAATCCCCTCTGCTTCTGCACGCTTGGCAATCGTTCCTAAAAGATCATCCGCTTCATAACCTGCCTGCTCAATGATCCGGATTCCCATAGCCTGTAAAACTTCCTTCATTACAGGAACCTGTTCACGTAGCTCCTCCGGCATCGGTTTTCTCGTCCCTTTATACTCCTTAAACATTTCATGCCGGAAGGTCGGTGCCTTGACATCAAATGCCACGGTCAGATAATCCGGCGATTCTTCGTCCAGAATTTTAAATAAAATATTTAAGAACCCATAGATGGCATTCGTATGAAGACCGGCTGCATTCGTCAGATCCGGTACTCCATAAAACGCCCTGTTTAAAATACTATGTCCGTCTATCAGTACAAGCTTGCTCATTCCTTCTTACCCTCATACTATGATGTTGGGGTCAAAAGCCCCGACTTTGATACCTACGGATTTCTTCGTGCTACGCACTCCCACAATCCTGGTATCATACTATTATTTTAAAAACACAAACAGGGCTGCTACCGTGATTGCTTCTACCGCTACCAGTCCCTCCAGAATATATAAAAACATATGCACATTTTCACGCCAGTGCAGGTGACGTTCTGCAGCCGCAATGCACTCCGACAATTCCTTCTGCAGGTCAAATACTGCGCCGTTTTCAAGGCGCACAAGTCCCTCACTTACCAAAAACTCTATCGTAAGCTCTTCCTTGCAGTCTGTGCAGTTTTCGATATGCTCCATGAACTCCCGCAGCTCCTCCGTAGTCAGATCATCGTCTAAAAACTGGGGAATCATCTTTTCTACCTGCTTACAATCCATGTCTCTGTTTCCTATGGTTATGATTTCAACTCTCTTTATTATACTTTGAGAAGTACGTTGCTACAAGGTCAAATGTCTGCCTTGCTCTTTTCCCTGTAAATGCCTAGTTCTGAAGTTCTCTTCTTGCAAGCTCTAAGCATCCCATAATTCCCTGATCATCATGCAGGCTTGCCGGTACAATAAAGTGATCAATATCGGCTAATTCTTCGGTCTGAATGTATCCTGCCACCATTTCCAGAACCTTTTCACGGATCAACGGAAAAAGCTGCTCCTGATGCATGACACCACCGCCTAAGATTACCATTTCCGGTGATACTACCATGATATAATTGCAGATTGCCTGTGCAATATAATAAGCCTCAAGATCCCAGACTTCCTTATTATCTGCAAGCTCTACGCCCTTCTTCCCCCAGCGTCTTTCAATCGCAGGACCTGCTGCCATGCCTTCAAAACAGGTTTTATGATAAAAGCAGCCGCCCTCATAATGATCATCCTTACGCGGAATCATGAGTATATGTCCTGCCTCCGGATGAAGCATGCCATGTACAAGGTTTCCTTCAGAAATAATACCGGCTCCGACTCCGGTTCCGATGGTGATATACATTACGCTCCTTTTACCCTTCGCCTGTCCAAAGGTTGCTTCTCCCAATACCGAACCATTGACATCCGTATCAAAGCCTACCGGACAATGCAGAGCTTCCTCAAATCTCTGTACGATAGGGGTATCACGCCATGCAAGCTTCGGTGTGCTGGTAATGTAGCCGTATTTCTCACTTGCTTTATCCAGTTCTACCGGTCCAAAGCATGCAATTCCCAGTGCATCAATATTCTTATCCTTAAAATATTCAATTATTCTTGGTATCGTAATTTCCGGTGTTTCTGTAGGAATCGAAATCTGTTCAAAAATTTCTCCCTGTTCATTCCCGATCGCACATACCATCTTTGTCCCGCCTGCTTCCAATGCTCCCAATCTCATATTACTTATTCCTCCATAGTGATTTCATTACTGTTCACTCGCATCTCATTTCAGTAATGTCATTTTATTTTAATCAGCTTTTAAAAGTATACCATTTTTTTCTTGAATTTTAAATAGGGATATGATAATATAATATTCGTCTGAAAACGCCGGCATGTCGGAATGGCAGACGAGGCAGACTCAAAATCTGTTGTGGGCAACCACGTGTGGGTTCAAGTCCCACTGCCGGCACTCTTTAAGGAATATTGTAAAATCACATTTTTCTTTAAAATCCTTGTATTTACTGGATTTGTGGAATATCAAATAAAAAACAAAAATTTAAAATCAGGCATAAAAATATCATGTTTTACACCAAAATGCAACACGAAATAATCCCGGCAAAACTGCCGGGATTTCTCTATTGCCATTAATACTAGAACTTAATTCTGGAATAAATATCCAGTCCATCAAACGTTGCAAAGTAATCCTTCGGAGTCTCAGCACGGCGGATCAGCTTCACACTTCCGTCCTCTTTCAAAAGCAGCTCTGCACATTTCAGCTTTCCGTTGTAATTGTAACCCATCGAAAATCCATGCGCACCTGCATCGTGGATCACCAGATAATCTCCCATCTCAATTTCCGGAAGCATACGGTCAATGGCAAATTTATCATTATTTTCACACAGGGAACCGGTCACATCATACTTGTGGTCGCAGGGAGCATCCTCCTTGCCGAGTACCGTAATATGATGATAAGCACCATACATTGCGGGACGCATCAGATTGACCGCACAGGCATCCACCCCAATGTACTCCTTGTAGGTGTGCTTTTCATGGATGGCCTTTGTCACAAGCTGTCCGTAAGGTCCCATCATAAAACGTCCCATTTCAGTATAAATCGCAACATCTCCCATTCCGGCCGGAACCAGAATCTCTTCATAAACCTTGCGTACGCCCTCACCGATCACGCGGATGTCATTCGGTGTCTGTTCCGGCTTGTAAGGGATTCCAACGCCACCGGAAAGGTTAATGAATTTAATATCTGCTCCGGTCTCCTTTTCAAGACGTACTGCCAGTTTAAACAGCTGACGGGCAAGCTCCGGGTAATATTCATTCGTTACCGTATTGCTTGCAAGGAAAGCATGCATACCAAAATTCCTCACACCCTTTTCTTTCAGAATACGGTATCCCTCAAACATCTGCTCCGTAGTAAATCCATACTTGGAATCTCCTGGGTTATCCATGATTCCGTTACTCAGCTCAAAAATTCCACCGGGATTGAAGCGACAGCTCATCGTTTCCGGAAGCCTGCCTAAAATTCCTTCTACAAAATCAATGTGGGTAATGTCATCCAGATTAATGATCGCACCTAATTTGTTCGCATATGCAAATTCTTCTGCCGGTGTGTCATTCGAAGAAAACATAATGCTTTCTCCTGTAATACCCATGGCCTCACTCAGCATAAGCTCTGTCCTGGAAGAGCAGTCACAGCCACAGCCATACTCTCTTAAAATTTCAATCAGATACGGATTGGGTGTTGCCTTTACTGCAAAATACTCACGGAAGCCCGGATTCCATGCAAATGCTTCCTTCACAGCCTGCGCATTCTCGCGAATTCCCTTTTCATCATAAATATAAAATGGAGTAGGAAAATCTTTGTTGATTTCCTGTGCTTTTTCCTTACTGATAAATGGTACTTTTTTCATGTTTTTATCCTTTCTCCTCATTTATTTCAATCAGCTTCATCTCATTACGAAGCATCTCTTTAAACACTTTAATAAAATTTGCCTGTGCCGTATACAGACAGGTGTCGGATTTGCTTTTGTTGATTTCTCCGGTCAGTGCATATTCGGAATCGGTGATTAGATGCACCACATTACCACGGCCTTCACTTCTATATAAAATGGCGTGTTCTTTCAGCTCTGTGGAATTCAGTTCTCCATCTGTGATCAACACAATCTTGATCTGACGCTTTGCGAGAGCTAAAAGCTCTTCTTCCAGGGCATTCACATACTCGGCCTTCGCTGCAATATACACTCGCCGCCCGGTATGTTCCAGCATAAAGCTCATCTTACTGCGAATATTGGTATATCCTTCGACAGTAATATAACCGGTCGAGGATTTCTTCACCTCCGGGATATGTTCACACAGATAGGTTCTCGCATTCTGCAGATCCTTCACCTTATGATCACAGAATTCCTCAATGGAAGCTGCCACATAGCGGTTTGAACTTCCCTGCACCAGAAATGCTGCGCCCTTGTCGGTTAGGTCAGACAAACCTCCATAGACATTGGATCTGGAAATTCCTGTCATCTTCGCCACTTCATAACCGGTCAGTTCTCCGTTCTGATAAAGACAAAGGTAAATATTGGCTTCCTGCCTGGTCAGTCCAAACTGAACCAGCTTATCCAAAATCAGATTTTCTTCCATCATACACCTCATACACCTGTTTTTTATTCAACTCCAAAAATGATCCACTGTATCATTTTCTCATATGCAAGGCAACTAAATAAGCTGTACTATAGTGTTTCTTTTTAGGAACACTATAGTACAGCTTCGGTTTCTTGTCAAGTAGTCATACTTTAGATATTCTCAATCTGCCAGTCAATTGGCGTAAGACCATGGCTCACCAGGAAATCATTGGTCTGGCTGAAATGCCTGCAGCCAAAAAATCCACGGTAAGCAGATAACGGACTGGGATGTGGTGCCTTTAAAATCAGATGCTTCGGATTCGTGAGCATCGGTATCTTACGCTGTGCGGGACTTCCCCACAGCAGGTACACGATCGGACGATCCTGCGCATTCACCGCCTCAATAATCGCATCTGTGAACTTCTCCCACCCTCTTCCCTGATGGGAATTCGCCTGATGGGCACGAACCGTCAGGACAGTGTTTAACATCAGGACACCCTGTCTGGCCCACTTTTCCAGATAACCATTATTCGGGATATAACAGCCACAGTCATCATGTAATTCTTTATAAATATTCTGTAGGGATGGTGGAATCTCTTTCTGATCCGGCAATACCGAGAAGCAGAGTCCATGTGCCTGATGGGCATTATGATATGGATCCTGCCCAAGGATCATCACCTTCACCTCACTTAACGGAGTCAGATGAAAGGCATTAAAAATATCGTCTGCAGGAGGATAAATCACATGCGTATGATACTCTTCCTTCACAAACTGATATAATTCTTTATAATATGGCTTCCTGAATTCACCA
>UMAL01062839.1_pt1 | contig 14406 bp, 9 predicted proteins | sample 1963691 | NCBI WGS metagenome assembly UMAL01 (sample SAMEA4835914, study PRJEB28245) | human gut metagenome | biome: gut microbiome; material: fecal sample | place: Denmark | collected 2008
TTTTTCGTCAGGGTTGTCACAAGAACCTTATCGCCTGTCTCTGTGGTTCTTCTGACCTCGGCAAGCAAATCATCAATCTGCCCATGAATGGGACGAACGGAAATTTCGGGGTCCAACAAGCCTGTCGGACGAATAATCTGCTCCGCTGTCTGCTGAGAATGCTCCTTTTCATAAACAGAGGGGGTTGCGGAAACGAATAGCATTTGATTGATTTTGCTTTCAAATTCCGCAAATTTGAGCGGACGGTTATCCAATGCGGAGGGCAGGCGGAAGCCAAAGTCCACCAAAGTTGTTTTTCGGGAACGGTCTCCCTCATACATGGCTCGAATCTGCGGAATAGAAACATGGGATTCATCCGCAATGATAAGAAAATCCTCCGGAAAGAAATCAATCAGCGTAAAGGGCGTGCTGCCTGCTTCGCGCAGGGAAAGATGACGGGAATAGTTTTCGATGCCCGTACAGAAGCCCATTTCTCTGAGCATTTCCAAATCATAATTCGTGCGCTGCTCCAATCGCTGCGCTTCCAGAAGCTTGTCCTCTCGTTTGAGCTCTGCCAAGCGTTCCTCCAGCTCCTTTTCAATCCGCTGAATGGCCAACTGCATTTTTTCGGGCGCGGTGACATAATGCGACGCGGGGAAAATCGAGATATGGTTTCTTGTCCCGATGATTTCGCCTGTCAGCACATCTATTTCCGTAATACGGTCGATTTCATCCCCGAAAAATTCCACACGAATGGCATGCTCCGAGGAGCCGATCGGGAAAATTTCGACCACATCCCCACGGACACGAAACGTACCTCGTTCAAAATTCAGATCATTGCGGTCATACTGCATTTCCACCAGAGCGCGCAGGACTTCATCCCTGTCCTTCTCCATGCCGGGGCGCAGGGAAAGCATCATGCCGTAGTATTCCTCAGGGTCACCCAAGCCATAAATACAAGAAACGCTGGCAACAACAATAACATCCTCTCGCTCCACCAGCGCCGCCGTGGCGGAATGGCGCAGCTTATCAATTTCATCATTGACAGAGGAATCCTTTTCGATATAGGTATCCGTACTGGGTACATACGCCTCAGGCTGATAATAGTCATAATAGCTGACGAAATACTCCACCGCATTTTCGGGGAAAAACTCCTTCAGCTCGTTATAAAGCTGTGCCGCAAGGGTTTTATTGTGCGCAATGACCAAGGTCGGCTTCTGGATTTTCTCAATGATATTTGCCATGGTAAAGGTTTTGCCCGAACCTGTAACCCCCAGCAGGGTCTGGAATTTCAAGCCCTTCTGAAAGCCCTCCGCAATTTTTTCAATCGCCTGCGGCTGATCACCGGTCGGTTTATATTTCGATACCACCTTAAATTTGTTCTCCATTTTTCCTCCTCCCGATGAGCATGAAAATAGCATCATACCACACAAAAAATTCAAATTCTTCAGCTGTGACATATTCCGAATTTGCCTAACTTTTCGGCAACTTCGGAATATGTCACAGACTTTCTTTTTTACAATAAAATAATACAAGACAGCATCCTATCGCACGAAAAAAACAGCCGTATAGCACCTCTATCTTCTACATGGAAATTATAGCACAAATTAAAGGTGCTGTGTAGCGAACACAGAAAATTTCCAAACATTTGTTCTATTTTAAATCCTCCGGATTTGCACAAACAGTATCAAATGTTCTATCCTCTGCCATTGTCTGCTCCATCTGATGCAGATAATCCACATCCGCCAGCATAAAGGGGTATAAGGGATGTCGATACATTACCTTTTCCCTCTCCTTTCTTATCAATGATACTCTCCTGCGAAATCATAATCCTTCCAACGTAAATACACAGCTCTTGAAATATCTGAAGTCCATCCTGCTATGAAAAAATACAATAAAAAAAGCGCTATTACATTTATGCCTTTTAGACACAAAAATAATAACGTTTTCCTATCCTTAAACCATTTATCTCGGTCAAACGCCTCGATACCTAATCATCTTTCTCCTTTAGAGTATCACAGGAAATTTACTATGTCAACGCTTATTGATTCTTGCCCAATTCATAATATAACACCTTATTTGTTGCCTCCACACATCATAAAACACTGCGTATCCCAATCAAAGCTCATATCGCTCAAAAATCTCACTCTCGATACAAGCAATATCCCCTACCCATATCCTCTTGCCGTCCATGAATACAATGGCTGTGGGAACCTCCTCAATCCGCCTTACCCTACCGGCATAGACCGCATAAGCACCGCCCATTTCATTTTCAGTGAAATAGGTTACTTCTATTTCCGGATGAACACCTATCTGTTCCTGCAATATCTGCATTTTTCGGTCTAAACCGCTCTTTTTATCCTCCGACAGCATTCTCCGTCTATCCGCCAAAAGAACACCCTCTGTCTCCTGTACCATCTGCTCATAACCGACCAATGCCGCAAAGGGTGCAAACTGCGCCGCTCTATCTCGCACCGACATTTTCGGCCTGCAATCCGATTGATGATGCGGCAGATGGATAATGTCCTCATACCTATTGTCATTCATTGTTTTTCCCCTCCCATTATGCTCGATGGCCGCCCACTTGGTTGTTCCGTTCCTTCATGGTTGCACCTTCCAAGAGATTTGTTCCTTTTAATACTGCGTTTTTTCCGTATTTCTTTTGAATCTGCAAAATAGCTTTTTGCAGCTGCTTTTCTTTTCGGCGTGCCTCCGCCTTTTTCCTCTGCTTTTCCGATTCTTCGGCATCCGTAAATAAATCCAGCTGCTTCGGCTCCTTCTTCACTGCATCTTGAGCAATCACATGACACGCCGCAATCGTTACCCTTCGCACAAGAAGCTCTTGATTCACAATGCGGTCATATAGCTGCAACACCGCCTCTACAAATTCCTTGGAAGAGCTGCTATGTCCCTCCAGATTCGCTGTGCCATGTGCGTGCTTCGGTATTTCCCTGCCGTAAGCATCCCGCACCACCTCTCCCGTATATCTTACCTCTGGGTTCGTCAGACTTTCCTTATCATATCCAATCGTCAGCACAAGCTGATTTGTGACAACCCCCTTATTTACCAAATCAAGCACAAGCCGATCCACCATTTCCCGCACAATGATTTTCGCTTTTTCTGCCGTATAGGGAGATTGCAGCACTTGTCCGGAGCTTATGCTGTTGCTCATCGGCTGATAGGACTTTACATCCGCAATCGCACACGGCTCCCACCCCCACGCATGATCAATCAACAGCTCTGCGTTGATGCCAAAAAGCTGATATAGCTTATCCTCTCCTCTTTTGCTGAGGGAATATCTTGCGATATCCCCCATGGTGTATAAGCCTGCGGCATGAAGCTTTTTCGTGTAGCCTCTGCCCACACGCCAAAAATCCTGAATTGGCTCATGCGCCCACATTTCATAGCGGTATGACATTTCATCCAGCTCCGCAATCCGCATCCCCTTCTCATCTGCGGGCATTTTTTTCGCCAGAATATCCATAGCAATCTTCGCCAGATACAGATTTGTGCCAATGCCGACTGTGGCTGTGATTCCTGTTGTTTGAAACACCGCATTTACCACCCTTTCTGCCAGTGCGTGCGCCGAAAGCCGATAAAACGGAAGATATGCGGTTAAATCGACAAAGACCTCGTCAATGCTATAAACATGAATATCCTCTGCCGAAAAATACTTTAGAAAAATACCGTGTATCTTCGCACTCACCTCCATGTACCGTCTCATTCTGGGCGGAGCAATGATATAATCCAGCTCCAAGGTTGGATCGTTCTGCAGCTCCCGCAAATCACAGGACTTATCCCAAAACGCCTTTGACGGAAGCTTCATCCGCCTTTCGTAGTTAATGTCACGCACTCTCTGCTTGACCTCAAACAGCCTCGGTCTGCCGGATAGGCCAAAGGACTTTAAGGCAGGCGATACCGCAAGGCAAATCGTTTTATCCGTGCGTGCCGCATCAGCCACCACAAGATTGCTTGCCATCGGATCAAGCCCTCGGTCAATGCACTCGACAGAAGCATAGTAGCTTTTTAAATCACAGCATAAATACGTTCTTTCCATACGCCCACCCCCAAAATCAAACATATATTCTTTACTGTAACGAATGTTTGTTCTCTTTTTGTTATAGCATATCAAGCTGCTATTGACAAGGCGAACACCGAAAAATCTTTTGGAAATATCCGGAAATAGAAAAATCCCGATGCCATTCTCAATGACACCGGGAAAAATCTGAATATATTGAATTTTACTCCTAATGCAGTATATATCATATTTCTGCTAATCACAATACCCTTTTACACACCTTATATATTTTCAATCAGTCTCTACATCATATTTCAAAAATTCAAGAATTTCTTCTTTAGCAGTGAATGAGGAATACCGTGCTTCACGATTACTCATATACATCAAAGCCTCATTTCAATCATCCATAGAATAGGCTTCTTCCGGTATCTGCTCTACTACATCAATCAAATCAAATTTTATTGTCCTTTTTAATTTTCGTAAATCACTAATATAAGTGCAACGGGCTTTCTGTGCTAAGTAGTCAATGAGCGGTAGCTTTTCCATTTATTGTACCTCCTCGACATTTTGCATTGTAACAATGCTCCCTTCCAAGTATCCAGTGATTTTATCATTTCACTTCTCAACCCGAAAGGGAACTCATTTTCACTGAACGTCCTTGTTTGCTGATTGGCTATTTGCTATTATGTCGAAATATTATTTATATCTATCCCAATTCGGATTCTCTGTCAGCTTTGTCCAATACTCATTGATTTCGCCTTTCTGCTTAAAGTCATGGCTATTTGTTGCCTCCTGCATATTGATGTAATACCAATCGCTCGGCTGATTATCCGGCCATTGAATCATGCCATCCAGCAAATCATCCACCGTTTCAGGCAGTCTATGCAGCATACGGTTAATCATGGATGCCGCCTCGGCTCTTGTGATGTTTTGGTCTGGCTTAAAGGAGCCGTCTGTATAGCCCTGTATCCAGCCCAGAGAGGCCGCACGTCTGATTTCATTTTCCGCCCAATGTCCGGAGATATCGTTAAAATCACTCTTTATCTCGACATTGCTTCGGTCGAAACGAGAACAAATTGCCGCAAATTCCGCTCTTGTGATAGGTGCATTCGGCGCAAAGGCATTTGCTGTACGTCCCTTTACAATGCCGATTTTCGCCATCGTGGAAATGGATTTGTTATACCATTTTCCAAACGCAACATCTGTAAAAACGCTATTTGCTGTGAGGTTATCATCCCGCACATCATCCTTCAAAAGACGGAAGAAGATTGCCGCAACCTCGGCCCTACTGATATTCGCATTTGGTCTGACTGTTCCATCCTCGTAGCCAACGATATACGCAAAATGATTTTCATTATTTAAGTAATTTGGAACATCTGTTGCCTGCCAGCCCGCATAAACGGTTTTATCACTTGTCATTTTTACGCTTGTGATTTTATCCGTCAGCTCTTTATCCGCATACCAACCCGTAAAGGTATATCCAACTCTTTTGGGAATCTTATCGAGTATGACAACTGTATTTTTTTTATATTTTTCATCCTCGTATTTTGTGCCGCCATTAGATTCATAATGCAAAATATAATATTTTGTCACATGAGAACCGCCACCACCGGAAGAAGGCGGTGTTGCGATTTTTTCCCACTTGCCGTAAAGAATCGTATCTGTACTCAACACAGTACCATCTGTATAGCTAAGTGTGCATGCATCATCCGTAAACCAGCCTTTGAAGCTATATCCCTGATGGGTTGCCTCCTGTGCCTTTGCTGTATAGGCTGTACCGGTACGGATATAATCATCCGCAGGTGGTGTCACATCAGAGGGGTTATCTGTGCTAACCCACTGATACTGAATCCTGATAGATGGCACATAGGTCATCCAGTCCGTCTTTCCTGCCGCTTTGCTCTGCCCAATAACCAAGCCCTTCTGCATTTTCCAGCTTGGTACGAAAATATCGTTTGCATCCGCCTGTGCCGCCGCAGCTTCGCCGCCCGCACCGGTTGTATACCGAACAAGCTGTGTACCGATTTCCGCTCCTTCCACCGTTACATCTTCACTGTGGATTTGAATTGGTTTCGCAGTGCTTGCACCTGTATAAGAAGAAATCACATTGATATAGCGCCCTTCTTTTGCTTCCCTTGCGCCTTTTTCTAAATAAACATCGTTATTCGTGCTGATTTCTGCAGCACCCCCCAGATTGAAGGCAGTTCCTACATAAACACCGTCACCTCTGGTCGAACGCCGTGCTTCCTCGGTCAGAGAATTGTTATTATCCTTGATGACACCGCCTGTCATGGTATAGGTGCCGCCACAAACACCGCCGCCTGCATTTGCAACATTGTTTTCAATGGAACCGCCGGTTTGATTAGCAGCGGATGTTGGCCATAAGTATACGCCACCGCCCTGCGAGGCTTTGTTTTCGGAAATTGTACCGCCGGAAATCGTTACATTCGTTGCGTCATACAGAAAAACACCGCCGCCGTAATTCTTAGCACTGTTTTTTGTCAGTGTGCCACCGTTAATATTCAGTTCGGTTACGCCGAAGAATGCTGCGATTGCACCGCCGCTTCCTTCCGTCACCTGATTTTCGGAAATTTCACCGTTTTTATTAATATTGATTGTAATTTTTTCGCCTTGCTGTGGAAAGGTAAGAATACCGCCACCGTAGTCAAGTGCCTTATTCCCGGTAATTTTGCCGCCGTTCATTTCAAAGGAAGCAGGTTTAGGCTTAAACAATATATCGCCGCCACTTGCATTGGCATAGTCGGCAACATAAACCCCTGCACCATAGCTGCCTTGTCCGGTTGTTTTATAGGTACTGTTGTTTGAAATTTTGCCACCATTCATGACCATAGTTGAGCCAATGATTGCAACGCCGCCGCCGCCATTTGCTGTATTTCCGCTAATTTCGCCGCCGTTCATGGTAAAGGTACTGCCATTGCCAAGCAAAATGCCGCCGCCCAATTCATAGTTCCTATTTGTGTTATTACGAATGACAGCTCCGTCCTCCATTGTTATCTTGACACCATTGATCGCCAAAATGCCGGAACCAAACTGAGCCGCTTTATTGTTTTCCAAGATGGCTCCGCTTTTCAGCTCAATGGTACCACCACTTGCAGCCTTAATAATAGAATCGGTTTCCGCAGCATTTTCAGCAGCCACAGAATACCGTGCACCATCAATCACAACATCTTGAAGTGTCAAAGATGCGGTTGCATCCTTCAACTCAATCATATAGCCGCCGGTATACCGATGGATTGTCTTTCCACCAAGGTCCCAAACTTCTGCCCCCGTGACCTTATAAAAACTCGAAAGACAAATATCATTGATATTCTTTTCATTTGCAAGCTTGTTTGCCTTTTCAATCGTCTTTACAGCAGTCGCTTCGCTCAGTCCGTCGTTTTCATCTGCGCCATGCTGCTGGTCAAGGTAAATCACTGTATTAGCAGAAACCGCAAATGCTGCACTTTCTTCATCCGCCTCCAGTGTGCCAATCAGAGAATCCTCATCCTCGGCGAAAAACGCCTCATCCAATCCGCCCTCTCCAAATGCGTCATCCTCCGCAGGTTTTTCTGCCTCAAGGCTTTCCGCCTGTCCTTCCGCAGAAGCCTCCCCTGCAAAGGCAGAGCATGGCATAAGTGTAAAGACCATCAGAAATGCCATTGCACATGATACTATTCTTTTCCTCACTTTCTAAAACCTCTCTTTCCATAAAACCATGAAAAAATTCTTTGTATAAGTTGCCTGCTTGGGTGCGTAGCACCTAAAAGCCGCATACAAATCAATTTTAAATTATACCAATAATCTTCCAAAATACAATCATTAAAATTATCTTCATTAACAATGTATAGCTCAATTTAGAACAATCCTGAAAAGCTCCTAAATTCATATTCAAACCTTTCACAACAATTATTTATTTTTGGCAAACACAGACACATTTCGACAGATTTTTTCAGTATTCTACCGTGTCATTTTCATTTATCCATCTGTTGACGTGTTCATAAAATTTATGTTATGGTATATTTTGGTAAATGAGTTTCTATCATCGAAAATATGATTATTTATCTCGTAAAAATACTATTCTAAAAGGAGTACCCCGAAATGGATAAATGCAGCACCGCCGTAAAAAGAGCCAAAATATACTGTCTGTTTGTCGGAATCTTCGCTTTCCTGCTTGCGCTCCTTCTCAGCCGGGCATTTTTTAATTATACGGAAAAAGAAATGAAAATGAGTGCAACCTATACGGCACAAAGCACAGTAAAACGCATCAACGCACACCTTGTTCAATATGTAGCTCTTTCCGATTTCTTGGAAAACATGATTAACTCAGGCTATGAGCTGAATGAAAATACCTTTTCCAAGCTTGCGCAGCTGATTCCGAATCATAACAACATTATAAAAGCATACGAGCTGGCACCGCAGGGAATCATAACGGAAATTTATCCCAAGCAGGAAAATGAAACGGTTCTGGGCATGAATATTCTGACGGAGCATGAACGAAATTATGACGCACAGCGGGCAAAGCAAACCAAGGGGTATACCATCGGCGGCCCTTATACATTAAAACAGGGCGGCTACGGTGCATTGCTTTTCGATCCGGTCTATCAAACCGATGCTTCTGGCAACCGCACCTTCTGGGGCTTCGTTATCATGGTAATCGACTGGGATGAGTTTATTGATAAAATCGGCTTGGAGCGCTTAAGCGATGCCTCCTATTGCTATGAAATATGGGCAAAAAACAGCCAAACAGGCGAAAAAATCACTTTGGCACAGAGCCAAAAAGATATGCCCCAAAATTGCCTTACCGTTGAATGTGGGATTCCCAATGATACTTGGTATGTGAATATTGCCCCGACTGCCGGATGGATTCCGACTGTCTGGTGGGTAATTGCAGGCATTTTTTCGTTGATTCTCTCCATAATGACTGCTACTATTTTTTATCAGCTTTACAGCAAAAAATATCGGGAAAAGCAATATATCGATGAGCTGCAAAAGGCAACCGAACAGGCAAGACTTGCGAATGAGGCAAAAACGAAATTTCTTTTTCACATGAGCCACGATATCCGCACGCCAATGAATGCAATCATCGGTTTTTCCGACCTTTTGGAAAAGCATTTACAGGATGAAAAAAAGGCCTCTGTGTATTTGAAAAAGCTGCAATCCTCCGGTAACCTCCTAATGACAATCATCAATCAGGTTTTAGAGATTGCCCGCATCGAAAGCGGAACAGCCACCCTGCGATTAGAGGCCGAGGATATGGAGGCACTGTTCCACTCTTTGTATACTGTTTTTGAATCGGATATTCAAAAGAAGGGACTTCATTATTCCGAAGAAATCCATATCCGGCATAAGTATGCCATTTGCGATAAAACAAGATTGCAGGAAATCCAATTAAATATCGTGAGCAACGCAATCAAATATACGCCAAGCGGACATACCATCCATATATCGCTCAATGAGGCGGCATCCGATGATAAACAGGCGCAGTATGTTTTCACTTGCACGGATACAGGCATTGGCATGAGCGAGGAGTTTCTTTCCCATATCTTTGAGGAATTTTCCAGAGAGGAAACCTCTGCAAAAAATGAGGTTCTGGGTACAGGGCTTGGGCTGCCTATCGTAAAATCCATTATTGAGCTGATGGAAGGAACAATTCAAGTGGAAAGCAAGCAAAACATCGGCACAAAAATCACAATAACCCTTCCTTTTTATATTGCAGAAAAAAAGGATGTTTATGGAAAGCAAGAAACCAAGAAGCCCTCTCTCTCAAAAGAAAAGCCCCGCCGCATTTTGCTTGCCGAGGATAATGCACTGAATGCGGAAATTGCATTAGAGCTTTTAAAGGGGGCAGGCTTTCTTGTGGAGCACGCCGCAGATGGCCAAGCGTGTGTGGATATGCTCAGTCACGCAGAGGATGGCTATTATGACTTGATTCTGATGGATGTGCAAATGCCGATTCTAAACGGCTATGAGACAACGAAAAAAATCAGACAGATGGAAGATCGGAAAAAAGCGGAAATTCCCATTCTTGCAATGACGGCGAATGCTTTTTCTGAGGATCGGCAGGCCGCACTGGAGGCAGGCATGAATGACCATGTTGCTAAGCCTATCGATATGAATGTTTTGCTTCGGGTTATGATGAAATATCTGTAACACGCAAAAAAACTTATAAAATTAACTGAAAAACGGCAAACAAAAATACAAGGACGCTCTTTCTTTTTGATGAACGTCCTTGTTTTCTTGTTAGTCGAATCAGTACAAAAACGCACAAACGGTAGCCGGTATATATTTTGTTACAAGCTTTGACACTCCACACAGCTAAAGCAGGAGGATTCTTGGTGGCTGCCAAAGACATCGGCTGACCAGTTCATTTCTGATAGGTCTCACCCCAAGTTATGGCTATTTCAAACTTGTATGGCAAAAGCAACCAATAACCCAAGGGAGCATAACGAAAAAAGCGGACATTTCTGTCCGCCTAAGTTCAATTCCTATTTCTTCCCACGGGATAAACCGTGTCTCTTGCTATTAACATCCAATTCACAATATCAAAAAAACATCCCAGCACGCTTTCACAAATATCCCTTCTTTCCGCAGACATATCATCCCATTTCTGCAATTGCATAATCGCCGCTTTCGCTTTCGTATACGCCTCCACTGCATCTTGGTTCTTGTATGATATTATTAGATTGTTTTCATAGATATCCTAATCACCATTCCGCAATTCGAAAAATCCTCCTCCTACAACAAGCTTTTGTTTTATTCTATTTTTTTCTAAAAACTCCATCCCCATAACCATATCCATCTAAAGTGTGCTCCATACTCATGCTTTTTGCTAATGCATCTGCACTAATATAAAGCTGATTATCTATACACAAAAAGGCTGGAAATACCTCATCCTCAATCAATTTCCCATCTTGTGTATAAAGCTGTAAATCCGTTCTATTTGCAAAAACAGGTACAAAATTACGCACCGTATTTGCATTTTTCAACTCGATACTGACTTTTTAAAATAGAGCACCCCGATAAATCGAATCTACCTGTCTTTTGGTATGAAACACCCAATTTCTCTACATATATCTTTTCTGTCGAAATGACATCCTCTTCACCTCCATCCCAAATGGAAGCAACTCTCTATTCACTTTTCATTTAGACATAAAACTAAATTTATTTATATGTTCTACTTCAGTTTATTTTAACCTAAGGTAAGAGCAGCCTTTCCACCAACAGAAGTAAATCTTAGCCATAAAGCAACATATTTTCAAACAGATTCTCATACGTTTCCTCTAATTTTCCAATTGTTTCAATATAAGAGCCGCTTCCCGTGCCGCTTTCTCCCAGCTTATAATAAATCTCTCCCGTTGCTTTATCCACAAGGAACAGACGCACACCTTTGATAACCCAAAAGCTTGCGGTTTCATCCACGCATTGCAGATTCTGAAATTCTGTCTGCATTTCGCCCACATACGGTGTTAGCTTCTGATAGCTCTCGCTTTTCTGAAACATCGGATAATAAAGCTGCAATTTTTCCTTTACATTCTGCACTGCTGCTTCCTTTGTGATTTTCTGCGCGCGGTTATCCAGATTGATGCAGGGATTCCCCATCGGCATCACTTCCTGCATACCATAGGTTACAGTCGCACCAAGCTGTGTCGCAAAAGCGCGCACCGGAACATAAATCTCGTTTTCCACGCAGATTGTCTTGCCGGAAAGTGCCGTATCCTTCACTTCTTCCCTTTGCAGACCCAGTGCATCGCACAACGCCCCAAGCTCCATGAAGGCACGTCCGTTTTCAATGATGATATGCTCTGCAGACAGACCGCCATTGATGATGAGAAATGTATGCTTTTCTCCATCCGTCAGCACAGTCTCCTGCCCGGAATCCGCCGTAAATCTATATTTCCATTCTCCCTTGTCAAAATCACTGTTTTCCGTATCCACGCTGTTCCGATAGCAGGGTGTATGCACTTCCGCCGCCCATGCCTGCCCACAGAAAAGCTGTGAAAACAGAAGTCCGCAAGCCAACATCCTTCTTAAATTCTTCATCGAAAAACCCCTTTCCTTCAATTAGATACAAATCCGTTTTTTCTTTAATTATAAAGCAGAAAGCACAAAAAGGAAATATGTAAATAAAAATTGAAAAATACGCACGACATTCCTGCCATGCGTATCTCTCAGAATTTATGCTGCCATATTTTCCATGAAAATGCCGTAGCCCTTCGTCGGGTCTGCCAAAGTCACATGCGTCACTGCTCCCACAAGCTTTCCATCCTGCAAAATCGGTGAACCGCTCATGCCCTGCACAATGCCGCCTGTCAGTGCGAGCAGCCGTTCATCCATAATGCGGATATTCATATCCTTATGCTGCCTTCCGCCATTCTTCTCCAGACTTTCGATTTCTATGGCATACGCCTGCACGTCCTTGCCCTCCAAATCGGAAAGCAGCACAGCCGCGCCCTTTTTTACCTCTGCCTTTGTAGCAACAGGATAGCTTTCACCTGCAAAAACGCCTGCCGCCGCCTTGCCATAAATGCCCGTTTCCGTATTTTTCTCGATTGCGGCAAGCTTCTCTTGCATCTCTACCTGCCCAATCAATTCACCGGCAGCACCCTTTTCCCCCTTCACAATTTCCGTCAGGGTGGTATCTACCACAGAGCCGCCATGAATCACCATCAGGTCATCCGTATCCACATCATACACACCATGTCCCAATGCGCCGAAGGTACCGTTTTCCGCGTCATAATACGTCACTGTGCCGATGCCTTGGATGCTGTCCCGAATCCATGCGCCAATCTGATAGGTCTGCGCGGTATTGCTTAGAACCGGTGTAATCTTCACCTCCTTCTGCCTGCCGTTTCGCTCCAGACGCAGACAAATCGGTTTCCCCTCACTCTGCTGAATGGTTTTCATAAATGCTTCCTTATTCTCCTGCTTCTCGCCGTTTGCCTGCAAAATGCGGTCTCCTGCTTTCAGAAGTCCCTTGCTGGGTTCATGGCTTTCGTTATCCGCTCCGACTACGCTGCCTGTTTCCAAAACCAGAAGCCCTTCTGTATCCATCGTTACGCCCACCGTTCTGCCGACAGGAATCAGCCTCCGCCGCTCCAACGCCTGTGCGGACTGTGGCACGCCTAACAGAATCGGAATGAAAACCGCAAAAAAAGGCAATACTGATAAAAAAATTTTTCTTATTTTCTGCTGCATCTTCTCCTCTCCCAACCATATTTTTTGGAACAATTTTTTGCTCCAACCTTACTTTCTCCGAAACCCAAAAGCGATATACCGCCCAAAAGCACCAGAAACATACAGGAGGCGACAATACTGCCGAAATCGTTGATTGGGAAATTTTTTAATTTTCAACGGAAAACCCGACGTTGCATCATACAAATTCTGCTCCGACAGGAGTTCATATTCTGCGCCTTCTGCCCCTAAAACCATTGTCTTAACATTCTTTGCAGCATAGTATTGATATTTGCTTTTTCAACAGCCTCTGCCGTAATCAAATCCGTCCTGCCGACCTCCTTCCCATGCAGCAAATAAATCAATTCACCGACCTTCTCCCCTGCCGCAACCGGCGCATCCATAGCAGGCAAAAGCTCCGCTTTCGTTTCCCATTCACCGCCGATATCCTTTTTCAGAAGAATAGAAATCTCCTCCTGCACCACAGCCGAAACGCTGTCCTTCATGCCCTTTGTCACAGGAATACGCCCCATTTCCTTCCCTGCGGGCAGTCCCTTTTCCGCGCTATAATTGGCAAAGCCATAATCCAGAAGCTTCATGGTTTCCTGAAAGCGCAGCTTGAAATCCGGTGCCGCCATCACAACGCCAATCAGGTGCAGCCCGTTGCGCTCCGCCGTCCCGGAAAGACAATAAAGTGCCTTGCCCGTAGAGCCTGTTTTCAGCCCCGTTGCACCCTCGTACCATTTGATCAGCTTATTCGTATTCGTTAAGCCAAATTCGGACTCCCCCTTGCGCGTTTTATGTATGATGGTATCCTGCCATGTGGTCGTATATTTCTGCACCTCCGGGAATTTCGTCATCAGCTCCCGACTCATCAGCGCAATATCATACGCACTGGTTTCGTGTCCGTCCACATCCAGTCCGCAGGCATTGACAAAATGCGTTTCCTGCATCCCCAATTCCTCTGCCTTCCTGTTCATCCGCTCCACAAAGGCCTCCTCACTACCTGCCACAAACTCCGCCATGGCAACTGCCGCATCATTCGCAGATGCAATCGCAATACATTTCGTCAGCTCTGCGGCTGTCTGCGTTTCGCCCGGCTCCAAAAAAACCTGCGAGCCACCCATACTCGCCGCATGCTCGCTCACCTGCACCGTTTCCTCCCATCCAAACTGTCCTGCCGCCTCCGCTTCGTAAATCAGCAGCAATGTCATCACCTTTGTCACGCTGGCAGGCGG
>UMAL01027049.1_pt1 | contig 14349 bp, 9 predicted proteins | sample 1963691 | NCBI WGS metagenome assembly UMAL01 (sample SAMEA4835914, study PRJEB28245) | human gut metagenome | biome: gut microbiome; material: fecal sample | place: Denmark | collected 2008
TCTCACAACATGCAAACAGGTTTTATTATTCGCGCATGGCTATTCATGCCGCAAGGCTTCAATCGGACTTAATTTAGCTGCTTTCCTGGCAGGATAAATTCCAAAGAAAATACCTACGCCGCAGGAAAAGAGGGTTGCGATAATCACAACCGCAGGATCCACGCCGGCTGTAACTCCCGCAATCGAGCAGACTCCCATTGCTCCGAGAATACCCAGAATAATGCCGATCACTCCTCCCATAAGAGTGATAATTCCTGCCTCAGCAAGGAATTGCAGCAGGATCGAACCGGTTCTTGCCCCCAGCGCCTTACGAATACCAATTTCTCTGGTACGCTCCGTTACCGATACCAGCATGATATTCATAACACCAATTCCTCCAACCAGTAACGATATTGCTGCCACGAAGGACACAAAAACCGTAATGATACTGAGGATCGAGTCAAACTGCGAGGACACATCGGTAAAGCTCTGCATCATAATCTGGTTCTCCCCACGGACACCATGACGGGCTTCGAGCAGATTCAGGGTATCCTGTGCTACCTGTGTACAATAAGTACTGTTATCCGCAATCACATAAAACTCAGAAAAATCATCAATATAATAATATAATTTATTTCCCATAAAGCTTAACGGGCATTCTGCCGTAATGATCTCAGTTCCTCCGCCGGCCATTGAAATCAATGATGAAGCGGTATCCTTTCTTACTCCGATTACGCGCATTTCCTGAGTCACGCCCCAAAAGGTTGCCTCAAAGGTAAGTCCGATCACATCCGTTGTTCCAAAAAGAGAAACCGCGCTGCTTTCTGTGATTACACAGACATTGCCGCCTGCATCACAGTCATCCTGTGAAAAATATCTGCCTTTTATAATCGGTTCCGAAGATGTATACTGCAGGCCGGGATATCCGCCTGTCATACTGATATCAAAATTTCCTTTTAGCCCTTCTGCGGTTCCCCATGCAGACAGCTGTGGCGTAACTCCCTTTACATGGGCAACATTTGCTTCAATTGCATCGAAGTCTGCCTGGTCGAAGGTTACCGTAGTCTCTTTTCTTGTACTGTCAACATAAAAAGCAATCTGTCCGCCTGCGAGTCCTTCCAGCTCGTCATTAACCTGTCCGCGGACACCGTTTCCGATTGCAATGACCATAATCACGGAAGCAATACCAATGATAATACCGAGCATCGTGAGTACGGACCGTCCCTTATTACTCTTAATATTCATCAGCGCAATCTTAATATATTCCCAAATCTGTGCCATATCATCCGCTCCTGTTTACTGTGGCATTGCTGCAACGGTCATGCCTTCATAAAGATCTGCCGTAACACTTGTGACAATCTGCTCATCTGCGTTTAAACCATCTGTAATCTGTATCATAGTGTCAGTGGAAATCCCGGTCGTAACCGGCTTCTTTACTAAAATATTATTCTCGACCACGTAGACAAACTCACCATCCATATCTACATTCACCGCAGTGATCGGTACCAGAACCGCGTTTTCCACCTTCTCGGTATTGATAACAACCTTCGCTTCCACGCCAAGAATGACATCACTGTCCGGATTTAAAATCTTAATTTCCGCACCAACAACAGCCGCGCCACTGTTATTCTGTTCTGCCATCCTGTTGATCCTTAATACTTCTCCTTTGTATTCCCTGCTGCCGATCGTTATGATGGCCTTCTGTCCTTCCTTAATCTTGGAAAGATCATATTTCGTCACGGTGATCCGGACTACCACATCTTCAGTGCTTTCCAGCTTCAGGAGCTGTGCACCCTTTGCAGCAGCCCCTCCTTCTACGGCATTCATTTCGGTAACGACACCGTCAAACTCTGCCACAATGCCATTTTCTGCGGCATCAAGGTTTTCAAGTGAGTCCTCCACATCCATTGTCTTGGTTTTATTATCGGCCTCCAGCTCTTCCTTCGCACCACCGGTTAATTTCCCGGCTTCTGCTGAGCTCTTCTGGGACTTCATTTCTGAACGGTATTCCTTATACTCAGACAGCATATCGTTATAGACTTCCAGTTCGTCCTGCCAGCTCCTGATCTGTTCATTATTCTGCTGTTCATAATTGTTTAACTGTACCAGCTTCTGTAAATTCTGGTATTCGTCGGAATCCGGCTGATCCTGCCAGTCAATCAGACTGATCTGCAGCAAGGCCCCCTCATGGGCAAGATCACTCTTCTTTTTGGAAATCTTAGCTTCCAGATTCTTGATATAGGCTTCGGTATCTGCAATCTGCTGATCCAGTACTTCCAGATTCGTGCTCGCTTCACTTAAGTCCCCAAGCTTTTCCTGATTGGTCTGCACCGAATTCAGATAGCTTCCTTCGGCAGACTGTTTCTTTAATTCTGCCCGTTCCTTCGCTGCGGCAAGATCATCGGCATCATAGGTCAGAAGCACATCGCCTGCCTTTACTGCATCACCCGCCTGTGCTTTCACCTCTCCTACTTTCACATCCACATCAGAAAAATAAACTTTACTCTCTTCCGTCTTCACCGTACCGCTCGTATCAATCGTCTGCTGCAGATCCCCGATCTGCGCCTGCGTCGTAGTTACCACGGCTGCTGCCCCGTTTCCCCCAAAAAGCTTTGACAGGATAAAGAGCAGAACGAGTACGCCGATCACCACAAAGAGAATGATCTTTCTGCGTTTTTTCTTCTTCGCCGGGTCTGCCGGCTTTTTCTCTTTCTTTTTCTTTTCTTTAAAGGCTTTCTTTGCCGCCTTGTCATTTTCGGCTTCTAATGTCCTTTTATTGCTTCCGGCCTGCTGCTCCTGTTCCTTTGTCTGTAAGCTTTCTACGGACTCCTGTCTGATATTATCGCTCATGCTCCTTCTCCTTCTTCGTTTTCATAATCGGCCACAACCTTACCATCCATAATACGGATGTTGCGCTTCGCTCTCGCGGCGATCTCATTGTCATGTGTAATCAGAATAACCGTTCTGCCTTCCCGATGCAGTCCTTTCAGAATTTCCATAATCTCCTGTGTTGAATTGGAATCCAGGTTTCCGGTCGGCTCATCGGCCAGAATAACAGGTGGCGCCTGCGCAATGGCTCTTGCAATCGCAACACGCTGCTGCTGTCCACCGGACATTTCCGACGGCTTATGCGTCATCCGCCCGGCAAGCCCTACCTTTTCCAGCGCACGCTCGGATAACTCCATGCGTTCTTTCCTTGGAACGCCGCGATAAATCAGGGGAAGCTCCACATTTTCAAGTGCGGTCAGTCCTGCGATCAGGTTAAATCCCTGAAACACAAACCCGATCTCCCGGTTACGGATGTCCGAAAGCTCATCATCTGTCATATGTGAGACATCTTTTCCATTCAGCAGGTACGTTCCGCTTGTTGGAACATCCAGACATCCCAGCATATTCATCAAGGTTGATTTACCGGATCCGGACTGCCCGATAATGGCCACAAACTCATTTTTATGTATGGTCAGATTCACATGATCCAGAGCTCTGACCTCATTCTCGCCGGGATTGTAGATCTTGCACATATCCCGGATAGTAATTAATTCTTCCACAGATACTCCTCCATCGATTTTCATTATGTACAGGCCTGCCTACGCTTCTGTCCATCCTGCTGCCCGGTACCGTTTCACAAAGCTGCGTGAGGACTTAGTCGTATGACACATAAACTTAAAAAACCTCCTGTACAATCTGTATTATATTATTAATACAATGATTGTCAAGAGGTTTTTCTTTGAATTAAGAAAGCTTAATAATTCTTAAGACTTTCGTATCCGCCTGTTAAGAATTATGAATGCTGTTTTCCCTTCAGTATCGGACTCAGCTTCTTATATACCAGCATGGTTACCAGCGTCACTGCCGTTCCCTTAATCAGATTAATCGGAGCAACACAGAAGATTACCAGGCTTACAACATTGTCGATATGTCCGTTAATTGCCGTTCCCATGGCAATGATATCCTCCATCGGCATGTGATACAGTACCGCAAAGGTCGGAAGCAGATAAATCGCATTAAAGGCAGTACCGAACACGGTCATAATCAGTGTTCCGGTAACGGATCCAATCAATGCACTCTTCCGGCTCTTTTTGTATAAATAGATAATGGAAGCAGGCAGAATGAAGCTGCATCCGATGACGAAGTTTGCAAAGTCACCCACAAATGCGGTACTCGTCCCCTTGATCAGCAGCTTTAACATAATCTTGATAAATTCAATCATCACTCCCGCTACCGGGCCAAACGCAAAAGCACCGATCAGCGCCGGGATTTCACTGAAGTCCAGCTTATAAAACGGAGGAGCCAGAACCGGCACCGCAAAATCAAATATATGAAGCACCATTGCAATTGCAGAAAATACACCAATCATGGCAATCTTTCTTGTCGAAAGTATCCGTTCCCTGTCCTGATTCTTCTTTTTCAGGTACTTTTCCACCAGATATGCAATCAGCACAAAGCCAACCGCAACCGCCAGTGCCACCAGCACAAACACCAGATTCTCCATTACATTAGACCATAAACTCTTTTCCATTTACTCTCACTCTCTTTCCGGCATACGCCATTGTTTTAAAAAGAAAGTCTTCTTTGGATTTGCATCTCCGCGAGCTGCGCATCTGATAGCGGAGCATTTAACTGTGCAGGAAATCCCAACGGAATTTCCTACACAGTTAAAAAGCCCCGGAAATCAATTTCCGGGGCTTGCATACATCAGAAGCCAAATGCGTTTCCACGCATCTGTTCATGCATTTCTTCTCCCATCCAGACTTTACTGTCGGTTTTGGAATTTCACCAAATCAGCCATACTCTTAAAGAATTAAAGAATACGGGTCGCGGACTATACCGCCGGTAAGGAATTTCACCTTCCCCGAAGAACTTTCTATTTTGTTCGAGACATAGAATAGCATATCTCATCTCAAATAGCAAGAGCTATTTATTTTGATCCTGATTGATTGATCTTCATAGTCAGTGCAATCCGTTTCTTTGGCACATCAACAGACAATACCTGTACATCCACAATATCACCCACGCTCACTGCTTCCAGAGGATGCCTGATATAACGGTCTGTGATCTGTGAGATGTGTACCAGTCCGTCCTGATGCACACCAATATCCACGAACACTCCAAAGTCAATGACATTACGGACGGTTCCTTTTAAAATCATGCCCGGTTTCAGATCCTTCATATCGAGGACATCGCTTCGAAGAATCGGAGCCGGCATGCTCTCTCTGGGATCTCTCGATGGCTTTTCCAATTCCTTAAGAATGTCGGTTAAGGTAATTTCACCAATTCCCAGTTCTACAGCCAGCCTGCTCTTATCCCTGATCTTCTTTTCAAGACTGCTGATTGCATTGACTGTATTGGCCGCAGATTCCTTCTGTACCGGTTTCTTTGCGGAAGAGTCATTTTCTTCAAGGTTCATCACCGAACCACCCATAGCAGCTGCCAGGGCTTTCCCCATAGCCGTATTGGTATTATGGATCACGATCTGTTTCCTGCGGTCATTCCGGTTATTCTGCTTCGGAGCAGGTTTCACTGCCGTACTCATCTGCCGGGCTGCCTGCTTCTGTGCGGTACGCACATCCTCCATCGTAAGTCCCATCTTATCCAAAAGCTTCATGGCAGCTGCATAGGATTCCGGATGAACACTGGTATCGTCCAAAGGATTGTCTCCATCATGGATACGCAGGAAGCCTGCACACTGCTCATATGCCTTCGGTCCCAGCTTCGGCACCTTCAAAAGCTGTGCACGGTTCGCAAATTTACCATTCTTTTCACGATATTCCACAATGTTCTTCGCAATCGGTTTGGAAATACCGGAAATATACTCAAGAAGCGGTGCGGATGCGGTATTTAAGTCTACACCCACACGGTTTACGCAGTCCTCTACCACGCCGCCCAGTGCTTCTCCCAACTTCTTCTGGTTCATATCATGCTGATACTGTCCGACACCGATGGATTTCGGATCAATTTTCACAAGCTCGGCAAGCGGATCCTGAAGCCTGCGTGCTATCGAAGCGGCACTTCTTTGCCCCACATCAAAATTCGGAAACTCTTCGGTTGCCAGCTTACTTGCAGAGTATACGGAAGCTCCCGCTTCATTTACAATGACATACTGTACCGGTGTATCCAGTTCCTTGATCAGCTCCACAATGACCTGCTCGGACTCTCTCGATGCCGTACCGTTTCCGACACTGATTAAAGAAACATGATATTTATGGATCAGCTTCTTAAGCTCTGCCTTGGCCTCTTCCACCTTATTCTGCGGAGCTGTCGGAAAAATCACCCTGGTATCCAGTACCTTGCCTGTTGCATCCACAATGGCAAGCTTACAGCCTGTCCGGAATGCCGGATCCCATCCCAGAACTACCTTTCCTGCAATCGGTGGCTGCATCAGAAGCTGCTGCAGGTTCTTTCCAAATACGGAAATTGCGCCATCCTCTGCCTTTTCGGTAAGATCATTGCGGATTTCACGTTCAATCGCCGGTGCAATCAGACGCTCATAGGCATCCTCGATTGCTGCTGTAAGCAACGGAGTGGTATATTCATTATCAGAAGTAATAACCTTTTTCTTTAAATACTGTATAATCCGTTCTACCGGTGCCACAATCTTCACCGTTAAAAACTTCTCTTCTTCACCACGGTTGATGGCAAGAACACGGTGGCCAACGACCTTTTTAAGGGGTTCCTCGTAAGCGTAGTACATCTCATAAACGCTTTCAGCCTTTTCATCCTTCGCTGTACTTGTGAGAGTTCCTTCTTCCATGGTGATTTCACGGATGTAGGCACGGTAATCGGCTTCATCCGAAATACCCTCTGCAATGATGTCTGCTGCACCCTGAAGTGCCTCTTTCACGGTCTTTACGCCCTTTTCTTCATCAATATACTTCCTGGCTTCCTCCTCCACTCCTTCCGTTGCATTCTGGGCAAGAATGAACTGTGATAAAGGTTCCAGTCCCTTTTCCTTCGCTACACTTGCCTTGGTTTTACGCTTCGGACGATAAGGACGGTACAGGTCTTCGACCACAACCAGGGTTTCTGCTGCCAGAATCTTTTCCTTTAATTCCTCGGTGAGCTTACCCTGCTCCTCGATACTGCCAAGAACCTGTTCCTTCTTTTCCTCCAGATTTCTTAAATAGGTTAGCCGCTCATGCAGATTACGAAGCACCTCATCATTTAAGGATCCGGTTACTTCCTTACGATAACGGGAAATGAACGGAATCGTATTTCCCTCATCGATCAGCTTTACAGCGGCTTCCCCCTGCCATTTTTCCACGTTGAGTTCTTCTTTGAGTTTTAAAATAATATCCATAACTGACCTCTCATGCTGAATTTCTTTTTCCATTCTAGACGATTCCGGATGTTTTTTCAAGGGATAGAATATCATGATGCCAGGGTCAAAAGGTCTAAAACCACATGAGCTTGCTCACAGGTGGTTGAAAGACCTTGGGACCCTCTCCGATATTCGCATAAAAGTAGGATGCTAATCCCACGATATGCGAATATTGGATAGGATTGTGGGAGTGCAAAGCACGGAACAATCCGGCAGCTTATGAATGGGCATAGCTGAACTGTTACGCGGAATGGGCTTGATTGAACGGTTACCATTGTTTTTTCCTTTAAATAATGTTACACTTAAATGTATTCTACAGAATTATCAAAGACTTAAAATACAAAAAGAAATTTAAAAACAGGAAATTAAAGCAGGTGTCATTTATGTATAATAATGAAAACGAATATTCCGGTACTTCTTTTGAATATAACAATGGATTTGCTCCCGGTAACAACGGATTTGCGTTTGCTGCCCTGATTCTCGGGGTATCTGCTCTGTTTTCGCTATTTACCGTTTATCTTCCGCTCATCCTCGGAAGCCTTGCCATTCTGTTCGCACTGCTCTCCAAGGGCTACGGAAAGAAGATGGCAGCCACCGCCAAAATCGGCTTTATCAGTGCCATTACCGGCTTGTCCTTAATTTTATCAAGCCTTGCTGTCGGTATCACCTCACTATACTTATTATTTGCAACCTCTACAGATGATCAGCTTCTTCATTACGGTTCCCAGATTGATCAGGCCATTGAAATGCAGTTAGGTCAGTCCACTGAGGAGATGTTCGGTACTTCGTATGAGGACATAATGGGGCAGCTTGTTGCCCTGCGCGATGCAGCCACCGGCACCAGCGGGCAATAATGAAACCTTGGAAATAACCCTTCAATGCTTTGGAAAGGAGATCGCTTATGAACGGAATCAGCCTTTATCCCAATTCAGGTTACAATTACACTTCACCCTATGCTGCTGTTTCAACTGCAGCGGGAAATACGGCATCCGGCAATTCTTCTCTTACCGGTGTGGAAGAATCGAAACCGGTCGTAAATCCCGGTGAATCCACGAAGGTTTCTCCCGGGCGGAAATCCTCCCCGGCAGAATGCCAGACCTGTAAGGAACGCAAATATCAGGACGGCTCTGATGAAATGGTTTCCTTTAAGTCAGCCGCCCATATTTCACCGGAAGCCTCTGCTTCAACAGTTCGTGCTCATGAGCAGGAGCATGTCAGCAATGCATACAGGAAAGCAGCAAAGGGCGGTGGTAAGGTCATCAGCGCCAACGTCTCCCTGCAGCGTGCCATCTGTCCGGAATGCGGCAGAAGCTATGTCTCGGGAGGTACGACTTCAACGAAGATTTCTTATCCGAATGAACAGACAAATCCTTATGCCCGGAATCAGAAATCAGCCGATGCCGCTATGCTCATCGGCAGCAATCTGGATCTGGCTGTATAATCCCTGCCTGTTCAGCTCCATACCGGTTACAGCATCTTATCCTTAATATCTGTCTGTAACCTATATCAACTATACGAAAGGCTTTACCATGAATCCTTATTTATCTTCATCCAGCTTAAAACGTATTGCAAAAGGACAATTATTGGGAAGATATTCCAGTGTGATCTTCATCTTCCTGCTTCATATGTTATGTCTGGTCGGTCTCCAAATGCTCGTTTCCCTTGTACTGGCTCCGACAAATATCATAAAATTCATCCTTTATTATGCAGCACTTTATCTGGTCTATATTGTTTCCGGCTTTTTCAAGGCAGGAGAGGCCTATGTTTATTTAAAGGTTGCCAGTAATCAGCCGGTTACGGTGAATGATCTCTTCTACTGCTTCCGTGGAGAAAGCAACCGGACTTCTTACATCCAGATCCGTCTGGCTGCGATCCAGCTTTTTACGACTCTGCCCGCAGCAATCTACAATATGCTCTTTTCAGACAGCACAAGCCTGTTTGCGATAGATGGAATTTACCTGTTACTCACTCTTCTGGGTATGGTAATATCCTTATTTGCAGATCTGCTGTTCTCACAATGCTATTATGTCATGCTTGATTTTGAAGAATACACCGGTGGGGAAGTCATGAAAGCAGCAGTACAGCTCATCAGGGGAAGCATGGGAAGACTGTTCTACATAGTACTCTCCTTTTTCCCGCTGTATCTTCTCGGGATTCTCTCCATGGGAATCGGTCTCCTGTGGATTTATCCGTATAAAGAAGCCGTTTTTGCAAACTTCTATTTAGACCTGATTAAAAAGAAAGTAGCAACAGGACAGCAATAATCGCTGTCCTGTCTTTTATCCTCTATTTCTTATTCTCTATTCCGCTTCCTTTTCACTGCTGTTAATCCATTTCAGATAGGCATTGATAAACAAATCAATCGAGCCATCTAAAACCGCATCCACATTTCCCGTTTCAGCATTCGTACGATGATCCTTCACCAGCGTATAGGGCTGCATCACGTAAGACCGGATCTGATTTCCCCATCCAATCTCCTTGACTTCTCCACGGATATCGGAAAGCTTCTCTGCGTTCGCTTCCTTCTGAAGCAGATACAGCTTCGCCTTTAACATCTGCATTGCCTTATCCCTGTTCTGGAACTGGGATCTCTCGTTCTGACACTGCACCACAATTCCTGTGGGAATATGGGTAATACGGATTGCAGAAGAAGTCTTGTTGATGTGCTGTCCTCCGGCACCACTGCTTCGGTAGGTATCCACGCGCAGATCCTCGTCCCTGATCTCCACATCCACATCCTCTTCTATATCGGGCATCACATCCAGCGATACAAAGGACGTCTGACGTTTTCCCTGTGCATTAAACGGGGAAATACGCACAAGACGATGTACACCCTTCTCGGATTTCAGATAACCATAGGCATTCGTTCCGTTCACCTGAAAGGTTACGGACTTGATTCCTGCCTCATCACCATCCAGGTAATCCAGCACTTCAATTGAGAAGTTCTTACGCTCTGCCCATCTTGTGTACATACGATACAACATGGAGCACCAGTCACAGCTCTCTGTTCCACCGGCTCCCGCATTCAGCTTCAGAATGGCATTGTCACTGTCATATTCTTCTGACAATAACGTACCGATCCGGATTTCCTCAAAGGTCTCGATAAAGCTGTTAAGCTCCTCACGGATCTCTTCTGCCATTTCCTCGTCGTTTGCTTCATTGCCCATTTCAATCAGCGTTTCAATATCTTCATATTGTGTTTCCAGGTCATGCATTGCTTTGACACTGTCCTGAAGGTTCTTTAACTCCTTCATCTTCTGGTTGGATATCTCCGGATTATCCCAGAAACCGGGAGCCTCCATTTCCATTTCCAGCTCTTCTATCCTCTTTGACTTATTTGCTAAGTCAAAGTGAATCCCTCACTTCCGCTAAGGGGGACTTGTAGGATAATAATTCAGTCTTCATCTGATCCAAAAGAACCACTTCACGTCACCTCTTTCCTTAATTTAAGCCTTGCGTCCACAGCACTGCTTATATTTCTTACCACTGCCACATGGACAGGGATCATTGGGATAAATCTTGGCATCCATACGCTTCACCGGTGCCTTGACGGCAGATTCATCCTTATTCGTTCCGGTTACCTTCGCAACCTGCTCACGCTCTACCTTCTGTTCCACGCGGACATGGAGCAGGGCACGAACCGTATCTTCCTTGATGTTCTCCGTCATTTCATCGAACATCTCATAACCGTTCATCTTGTATTCCACTAACGGATCTCTCTGACCGTAAGCCTGTAATCCGGCACCCTGGCGGAGCTGCTCCATATCATCAATATGGTCCATCCATTTACGGTCAATGACCTTGAGCAGGATGACACGCTCCAACTCACGGATTGCTTCCGGTTCCGGGAACTCTGCTTCTTTTGCTTCATAAAGCTTCACAGCCTCTTCCTTAAGCTGCTGCTTTAAGGCATTTTTCTTCGGTTTGTTGATCCGTCCTCTCTTGACAGGAGCAAGCGGAATAATCGGAAGAAGCAGGGAGTTCAGTTCTTCCAGATCCCAGTCATCGTAATCGGTATCGTCACCGATCACCATATCGACCTTACTCTCCGTGATATCGGTAATCATCTTGTAGATTGCATCACGCATGCTCTCTCCATCGAGTACCTGACGACGTTCCTTATAAATGATTTCTCTCTGTTCGTTCATTACCTGATCGTATTCGAGCAGGTTCTTACGGATACCAAAGTTGTTGCTCTCAATCTTCTTCTGTGCAGATTCAATCGCATTTGTCAGCATCTTATGCTCGATTTCCTGATTTTCAGGAATGCCGAGAGTATTAAACATGCTGATGAGACGCTCCGATCCAAACAGACGCATCAGGTCATCCTCAAGGGAAATATAGAACTTGGATTCGCCCGGATCTCCCTGACGGCCGGAACGGCCTCGCAGCTGATTATCAATACGTCTGGATTCATGACGCTCTGTACCGATGATCTTCAGACCACCGGCTTCTCTTGCCACATCATCAAGCTTAATATCCGTACCACGGCCTGCCATGTTGGTTGCAATGGTAACTGCACCATGTACACCGGCATCGGCAACAATTTCTGCTTCCAGCTCATGGAACTTGGCATTCAATACCTTATGCGGAATGCCCTGCTTCGAAAGCATACGGGAAAGCTCCTCAGATGCCTCAATCGTAATTGTACCAACCAGTACCGGCTGCTGCTTTGCATGGGCTTCCTTTACGGCTTCCACAATGGCATGGAGCTTTTCTTTTCGGGTTTTATATACGGCATCCTGTAAATCCTTACGGGCAATCGGACGGTTCGTTGGGATCTCGATAACGTCCATACCGTAAATATCACGGAATTCCTTTTCTTCGGTAAGTGCCGTACCGGTCATACCGGCTTTCTTATCAAACTTGTTAAAGAAGTTCTGGAAGGTGATGGTTGCAAGCGTCTTACTCTCTCTTTTCACCTTCACGTGTTCCTTGGCTTCAATCGCCTGATGAAGTCCATCGGAATAACGGCGTCCCGGCATAATACGTCCGGTAAATTCATCGACGATTAATACCTCGTCATCCTTTACCACATAATCCTGATCACGGAACATCAGGTTGTGCGCACGCAGCGCCAAAATGATGTTATGCTGGATTTCAATATTTTCAGGGTCTGCCAGATTATCGATCTGGAAGAACTTTTCGACCTTCTCGACACCCTGTGCGGTCAGATTTACGATCTTGTCCTTCTCATTGACAATGAAGTCTCCGGTCTCTTCTCTTTCCACACCCATGATGGCATCCATCTTGCTTAAGTCTTCCATATCCTCACCACGCTGCATCTGTCTGGCAAGAATATCACAGATTTCATAAAGCTTCGTGGACTTGCCGCTCTGTCCGGAAATAATAAGCGGTGTTCTGGCTTCATCAATCAATACCGAGTCGACCTCATCGATGATGGCATAGTTCAGATCACGAAGAACCAGCTGTTCCTTATAAATGACCATATTATCACGAAGATAATCAAACCCGAGCTCATTGTTCGTCACATAAGTAATGTCACAGGCATATGCTGCCCTTCGCTCTTCAGGTGTCATGCTGTTTAATACAACACCAACGGTTAATCCTAAGAACTTATGGATTTCACCCATCCACTCCGCATCACGCTTTGCCAGATAATCATTAACGGTGACGATGTGGACGCCCTTTCCCTCTAATGCATTTAAATATGCCGGCAGAGTAGAAACGAGGGTCTTTCCTTCACCGGTCTTCATTTCAGCGATACGGCCCTGGTGAAGAATGATGCCACCAATCAGCTGTACGCGGAAATGCTCCATATTCAGAACACGCTTACCTGCCTCACGGACAACCGCAAACGCTTCCGGAAGAAGATCATCCAGAGTCTCTCCTTCGGACAGACGCTTTTTAAACTCCTCAGTCTTTGCCTTCAGCTCTGCATCCGAAAGCTGCTGCATGGATGGACGCAGCTCCTCGATCCTTTTCACCAGAGGCTCTATACGCTTTAACTCTCTTTCACTATGTGTACCGAATACTTTTTGAATCACATTCATATGAAGTACCTATACCTTTCCTGCGATATGACTGTTTGATCCCGGGACTGTCACGCTGCCTCTTTCGGGAATACGTGAAACAGGAATCCGGCAAAACAGAAAACCGCAAATCTTATTGTAACAGATTTACCCTTTGGATTCAACCGCTAACTTCCTGAATCAGCATTGCAATTTCCTGTCATTAGTGTTATTATTTTAACGATGTAGTTTTACACCTACACGATATTATTTGTTCAGAAAAGAGGATACCAAAATGAGTAAAACATTTGCTGACTTAATTGCAAAAGTCAATGAATGCGGCACCAAGAAAGTTGCTGTAGCAGTTGCTCAGGACTCTGCCGTATTGGAAGCTGTCAAAGTTGCGAAAGAAAGAAGAATTGCCGATGCCATCTTAGTTGGTGATGAAGCAAAGATCCGTGAAATTGCTGCTTCTTTAAATATTGATTTAAACGATTTTGAAATTGTTCATGTAGAGGATGTTACCGAAGCTGCCAGAACTGCTGTCAAGCTCGTTCATGAAGGCAAGGCAGATATGTATATGAAGGGTCTGATCGATACCAAGGGCTTCTTAAAGAGCGTTCTGGATAAGGAAGTTGGTCTGCGTACCGGTAAGCCGTTATCCCACGTATGTGTATTCGATGTAGAAGGCATCGATCATCTGTTATTCCTGACAGACGTTGCTTTCATCCCTTATCCGACACTGGAGGACAAGGTAAACATCATCAAAAATACCCTTGAAATTACCAAAGCCTGCGGTATAGAGAATCCGAAGGTTGCTCCTTTAGCTGCTGTTGAAGTAGTAAATCCGAAGATGCCGGTTACTGTAGAAGCTGCCGAGTTAACCCGGATGAACCGGGAAGGACTGATCACCGGATGTATCGTAGACGGACCTTTATCCTTAGACCTTGCCATTGATCCTGAAGCTGCAAAGCATAAGGGTGCAACCGACCGTGCAATCCAGGGTGATGCAGATATCCTTCTGTTCCCTGACATCCATGCCGGAAACCTTGTTTACAAGGCAATGGTACATACCGCTAA
>UMAL01010226.1_pt1 | contig 14347 bp, 23 predicted proteins | sample 1963691 | NCBI WGS metagenome assembly UMAL01 (sample SAMEA4835914, study PRJEB28245) | human gut metagenome | biome: gut microbiome; material: fecal sample | place: Denmark | collected 2008
GTCCCGTTTGCTTTTTCAAAGCTCACATGATCTACATCAGTAAAAAAAAGCATTGCTCCTCCTCCGGGTAAGTTTAGCATTGCATCGGCATTATCGTTCTATGTAATTATGCCAGCGCCACCATATACAGCATCACAGAAACTGCGCTTTTAAATGGGCTGAAACCATATCTGTATCTTACATACGTCCTTGATCAAGTGCGGCGGATGGGACCGTTTCCCGAAGAAGAAAAACTGGATCAGTTGCTGCCCTGGTCAAAAGAACTGCCGGAGGAACTTCGAACAACAGAGTAACTTTGAGCCGCCCAGAAAAAGGGCGGCTCATTTTGAAAATCAAGGTACGGATGATTACCTACTTACATATAAATAAACTAAAAAAGCCGAAAAGAATGTCCTCAATACAGTTTGTAGGATGTTCTTTTTTTTGTGTTTTTTTCCTACGTGAGTCTGTTTTTCTCTATTTTTCTTAATACTATCTATATAGTCCTATATAAAATAGGATAAATTTTCGGGAAAGGAGCAGAAGTTGGTGAATTTATCCGGTGTTGGTGAAAAAACAGAACGAAAATTAAAAAAGATAGGAATTTTAAAAGCAGAAGATTTTTTACAATATTATCCGAACCATTATGAATACTTTCCTTATCTTACCTATATTAAGGATCTTGCCCATTTGGAAGAAGATACAATCGTGAGCATTTGGGTACAGCTAAAGGTCAATGTGATGCGTTCCGGCAAAGTTACCCGTATCTGGGGGGAAGATTCCAGCGGAGACATCAATATCTCTTGGTTTCATCCGCCTTATACCGTTCGTCAGTTAAAAAGAGGGAGTAAGGCTGTATTACGCGGTCCAATTTCTTTTTTTCGTGATAAACCCTGTATGTTCCAGCCTTCTTTATATTCACCGGAAGAATATAAGGAATTATTAGGAAAAATGCTTCCTGTATATCCGTCTACATCTGGTATTTCGCAGAGATTACTTCGAAGCTGCGTCCGGGAAGCCCTTGAAATGGAGATTCCAGAGACATTGCCTGAAACAGTGCTTCAAAAATACAACTTATATTCCAGAGCAGATGCTTTAAGAGAAATCCATTTTCCACAAAGTGAATCTACGCAAAAGCAAGCTGTATACCGTTTGAAATTTGAAGAATTTTATCAGTTCAAGAAAGAGCTGGCGGAAAACTATGCTGCAGAAGAGCCAAACGCATGTCCGATGAAAAAATCAAGCTTGCTTAATAACGTTGTCATAAAGGGACTGCCCTACACATTGACGAATGCGCAGCAACAGGCATGGAAAAAGCTGGAGACAGAGCTGTGCGGAAAATATCGGGCAAACCAGCTGATTCAGGGAGATGTTGGCGCTGGTAAGACCATTGTTGGCTTTTTAGCTATGTTATTAGCGGTTGATAACGGCTATCAGGCTGTTTTAATGGCTCCAACAGAGGTTTTGGCAGAACAGCACTATGAAGATATGATGGGTTTCCTGAAAAATTATAATCTGCCTTATGCATGTGTCTTAGTTACAGGAACAACGAAACAGAAAAAAGCGATCTATCGAAGAATTGCGGATGGCACAGCTAACCTGATTATCGGAACCCATGCTGTAATTTCAGAATCGGTCGCATATCAAAAGCTGGGAATTGTTATTATTGATGAACAGCACCGATTTGGTGTTTCACAGCGGACATCTTTACAGAACAAGGGTAAGAGGCCTCACGTTGTTACAATGAGTGCAACTCCAATTCCCCGTTCTCTTGGACTTATTTTATACGGAGATATGGATATTTCTATCATTAACGAGCGACCTGCTAATCGACTGCCTTTAAAAAATTGTGTAATCTCGCGGAGTGAGCGTTCCAAGGCATGGCGGATGATTTACCGCCAGATCCAGCAAGGAAGGCAGGCATATATTATATGTCCAATGGTAGAGCAGAACCCATTGTTTCCGGTTGCTGATGTCCAGAGCTATGCCGAATTTCTTCGGAAGGAATATCCTCCAGATGTTCAGATCGGCATCTTACACGGAAAGCTTTCTGCAAAGGAAAAAGCTTCTATTATGGAAAAATTCCAGAAGAATGAAATCCAGTTGTTGATAGCAACTACTGTTGTTGAGGTAGGCGTTAATGTTCCAAACGCTTCCGTGATCATGATTGAAGATGCGGATCGTTTTGGTATGGCACAGCTCCATCAGCTTCGCGGTCGGGTAGGGCGGGGAAAATGGCAAAGCTATTGCATTTTTGTGAATGGAAACAATGATCCTTGCGAACGCCTTGACATCATGGAAAGCACAAATGATGGTTTTGTTATTGCGGAAAAAGACATGGAACTGCGAGGAGTTGGGCTGCTTCTGGGAGAACGTCAGTCCGGAAAAACAAGTTTTGTCTTGGCGGATGTATATCATGATACGGAAATTCTGCGTTTGGCTGCAGAAGCAGTAGAAGAGAGTAATAAAAAGAGCAACAGGAGGTCCAAATGAAATCTATTCTTCAGTACCCGGGAAGTAAATGGAGGATTGCAAAGCAGATTGTTTCTCTTTTCCCGCCACACCATACATATTTGGAACCTTATTTCGGAAGTGGCGCAGTTTTGTTTAATAAAAGCCGATCCGACATAGAAACTATTAACGATCTGGATGAAAATGTGGTAAATTTTTTTCAATGGTTAAAAAATGATCCAGAAAAGCTTGCCCATGAGCTATGGTATATTCCTTATTCACACTCTGTTTATAACAATGCAGTACAAAATAAGGCTCAAAATTCTTTGGAGCAGGCTGTGAATTATTGTGTTATGCTTAATATGGGTCATGGATTCCGCACAGGCGGCCCCGCATCCGGCTGGAAGTCTGATATACATGGACGCGAAAGGGCCTATGCAGCCAAGAATTGGGCATCATTGCCGTCCAGGCTTGAAGAGGCGGCAGCTCGTTTGCGCGGCGTACAAATTGAATGCATGCCGGCACTGGAGCTGATTCCAAAATACAGATATAAAGATGTCCTTCTTTATCTGGACCCGCCTTATGTTCTTTCCTCTCGTGCTGGCGGGCTGCAATATGCCAAAGAAATGTCAGATGCAGATCATGAGAAATTGTTGGAAGTTATATTGGATCACCCAGGACCTGTAGTTCTCTCCGGGTATGATTCGGATTTATACCGCAACACGCTAAAAGATTGGCATCGTATCGAGTTAGAAGGCAGAACACAGTGTCATGCACGGCGTACGGAGATCATCTGGACAAACTATATCCCGCCGCAGGCAGAACAGTTGACATTTGATTTAGACTGAAAGGCGATACAATGAGAAGAAAGATTGAACCGCACAAAATAGGTGATAAGGTATGGATTTGCATTTCGGAACACTGGTATCCACCCCATTTATACCCGGAATTCGAGAATGCTAAGGTGAAAATATGATGCTGCACCTGCAGAAGCTGAAGTGGTTAAATTGTTGTATTTTGATAAAAAGACAAAATTAAAACCGACCGTTGTATGTGTTTCTCATCTACGAGGTAACGCAAATAGTATGCACTATATCTTTTGACCCAAGGATATTGGAAAATATTTTTTCTGGAATAGAGAAGATTGTATCAAACGCTGTGAGGAATTAGCCGATGCTGCGGAGACAACTGGGTTAGATGCACTTTTTGGATATAAGAGAATACGTCCCTGGAGAAAATATAAAGAAATCATCTAAAAAACAACTTTGTATCGTGTTTATGTTTTCTTCACGATTCGACCACATATTGGACACAACTTTTCTGTATAGTTATAGTTGTCCACAAGGAAAACAAACATTTTCTTTTTCATACCTTCCGGAGAGATTCCCTTATCTCTCCGGCTCCTTTTTTGTTTAAAAATTCTTGTACGTCAAAATCCATTCAATAAAATCTTTACAATACTCTAAGTAGAAGCTAAAACAAAAAACATTGAATGGAGAATATATATATGAAATTTTTAAAAACCCACAGCGATCATGAATTAAAAAGAATCAAAAAGACTGTAAAGCAGATTCTGGAGCTGCAGCCAGAATACGCACAGTTGTCGGATGAACAGTTAAAATCTAAAACGAAAGAATTTAAGCAGCGTTTGAAAGAGGAGTCTCTGAATGATCTTCTGCCTGAAGCCTATGCAGCTATCCGGGAAGCAGATAAGCGGGTTCTGGGTATGGAACCATTTCCCGTTCAGGTCATGGGGGGAATTATTATGTCCCAAGGACGGGTGGCTGAAATGTGTACAGGAGAAGGTAAGACACTTGTATGCACTCTTCCAGCTTATCTGAACGCATTAACCGGAAAAGGTGTACATGTCGTGACAGTTAATGATTATCTGGCAAAACGAGATTCCGATCAGATGGGACAGGTCTATGAATGGATGGGACTGTCCTGTGGCTGTATTACACAGGATATGGAAGCTCCTGACCGAAAAATCCAGTATGCCAAAGATATTACCTATATCACAAACAATGAGCTGGGCTTTGATTACTTACGTGATAATATGGCTGTCCGCAAGTCTCAGATGGTGCAGCGCGGACTGCATTTCTGCATTATTGATGAAGTGGATTCGGTTCTGATTGATGAGGCACGTACTCCACTGATCATTTCCGGTACAAAATTCTGCTCCAAAGGCAAATATCTTGCATTTGATCGTTTTGCAAAGATGCTTGAGCGTGGCGAGACAACGGAATTAAATAAAATTGATTATATTTCCGGAGAAATGGGAACAGATTCCGGAGATTATGTAGCAGACGAGAAAGATAACAATTTGTTCCTGACAGAAGCCGGAGTTGCCAAAATTGAAGAAATGTTCCATATTGGGAACCTTTCGGACCCAGAAAATCTCAGCATCCAGCACGGAATGGTGAATGCGCTGCGTGCCAATGCATTAATGCATAAAGACAAAGATTACGTAGTGCGTGATGATGAAGTCTTATTGGTTGATACCTTCACCGGACGTATTATGCCCGGCCGCCGCTTTTCAGACGGTCTGCATCAGGCGTTGGAAGCCAAGGAAGGGGTATCCATCCGACCGGAAAATAAGACGCTGGCAACGATCAGTTTCCAGAACTTTTTCAATAAATATGAGAGAAAATGCGGAATGACAGGAACCGGACAGACAGAAGAGCAGGAATTCCGTGATATTTATGGAATGGATGTTATCCATATTCCTACCAACCGCCCAATCATCCGAAAAGATCTTAATGATTCTGTATACAAAACCAAGGCGGAAAAATATGCTGCTATCGTAAAAAGAGTACGAAAAATCCACAAAAAAGGCCAGCCGATCTTAGTTGGAACCGAAACAATTGAAGTTTCCGAGATTTTGTCTGAGATGCTCCTGAAAAAAGGCATTGCTCATAATGTGCTGAATGCGAAAAATCCAGAAATGGAAGCTGCAATCGTGGCAAAAGCGGGACAATTTGGGGCAGTAACGATTGCTACCAATATGGCTGGCCGCGGTACTGACATAAAGCTGGACAGCAGATCCAAAGAAGCCGGCGGCCTGTATGTGATTGGCACAGAACGCTCTGAGAGCCGAAGAGTAGATAATCAGCTAAGAGGCCGTTCTGGACGACAGGGAGATCCGGGTGTTTCAAAATTTTTTATTTCTCTGGAAGATGACCTGCTGCGTTTATTTGGTTCCGAAAAATATATTTCCATCTTTGAGAACCTTGGAATTAAGGATGGCATGCCGATCGAACACCGTATGCTGTCCCGTTCCGTCGAAAAAGCGCAGAAAAAGGTAGAGGAGAACCATTTTGCTTCTCGAAAAAGTCTTCTTGAGTACGATCAGGTCAACAATGATCAGCGGGAGATTATATACAGAGAACGCCTGAAAGTCTTAAATGGCGAGGATATCCATTCCGATATTTTGTATATGATCGATTCCATTATTGATCGAAAAGTAATCGAATCCTATGAAGAAAATGAAATCTCGGCAAAATTGCTCAATGACAACTTATTACCAATCATTCCGCTGCCGACGATCGGCGATGCTGATACCAAGGAAGATGATTTTGTTAAAAGTCTGCATACGAGTGCCAAAGTATTATATCAGAAAAAAGAAGCTTTGATGGAGCAGGCATACTCGAATGAGCATATGATGAGGGAAATCGAACGAACGCTGTTGCTCAAAACGGTTGATAAATACTGGCAGCAGCAGATCGATGATATGGATCAGCTCCGGCAAGGTATTCATATGGTTAGTTATGGGCAGAAAGATCCCAAATTAGAGTATCGTTTACAGGGATTTTCCATGTTTAATGCCATGAATGATAACATTCAGGAGGATACCGTTCAGCTTTTATACCAGGTTGCGCCTGTCATCCATGATAATTGATATACCCAAAGAGGTCCGAAAGGATCTCTTTTTTTTGCCCAATTTTATTTTTTTTACAATACTATATATGAGAAAAAAATATCCAAAGCTGGGAGGCAACCTATGAAGAGAATCGTGTTAGCAATTACCCTATATATTTCTTGTATGGTGGTAGACTATCTTGTCCATTATCTGAACAACAGAAAAAAGTCATCAAGCCCAACAACCACTCAAAACTCTGAAAGCTATGTTGTAAGTTGTCCGGCATCTGTTAAATATGTATATATGACCATATTCGCTTTGGAAATCATACTGTTTGGTGTGTTCCTTTTTTTAAAGTAACTTCAAATTCCAATATCACAGCAGGACATTTTCGATTTGCGCTTATTTTTGCCGGGATCGGATTGTTTGTTGTAATCTGGACCTCCAGTTGGAAATTGGAGGTAAACAAGACTGAATTAAAAATTCATAAATTATTTCATAGAACCCAATCGGTATCTGTTTTTGATATAAAGAATGTAAGAATAGGGGAAAAGCAGGAAGTTACCTTATATGACATGGATGACAAGAAAGTCCTTACCGTTGATGCATTATCTGATAACTATAATCGTTTTTTAAAAACCCTGGAATTTTATGGTAAGTATCCGGCTGCATGTAAATAGTGAACAAGGAGGTACATCATTTTGAGTCAATTTCGAAACTTCTAAAATAGATATTTATCAGGAATTTGGGAAATTATGGAACTTTTTATCAAAGCTGTTTGAAACATTTTTTCATGATTTTTCAACATGTGTTATCAAAATTATAGATTACATATATCCCCGATGGAACGCCTTTATATGGAATAGAACAGGAGAAGCTTGGCCTAAAGATTTATTTTCATTCTTTGTCGGCTGTGCTTTTTGCCTTGGTCTGATATTGCTCCTGCATTTTCTTCACTCAAAACATAAGGCACGGCATAAATTCGATAAAGCGTCTCAAAAGCCTAAGATTACATTCAAAATTCCGTTCTTGCCAATAAGTTCGATTATGACCGTGAAGAAATTCGAACGGCGGCGGGTTCACTGCACAGACTTTTCGGGTGTATATGTTTTGCATAATTGCAAAAGCAAGAAAAACTATGTAGGACAGAGCCAGCGGGTGATGAAACGGGTAAATGATCATTTAACCGGACATGGCTGCCGAGATGTATATAGAGATTATAAGAATGGAGATAAATTCTACATTCATACGATTCCATTTAAAGGGAGTGGGTATCGTTCCCTAAATGCTCTCGAGCGCGATAATATAGCCAAATATTCTGGATATACACGCGGTTACAACAAAACTAAAGGAAATATTGGATAGCAGAGGCAGGAGAATATTCTTTTGCTTCTGCTCTTTGTGTGTCCGCCGCACACATGTTCTGATTTTCTGCTTTTTCTGATCCGACTGTTTTCCTGCCCATTCACAATACTTATCATATCAGGCAAATTCATACGAAAGGAGAACTAAATAAGGAAATGTCTGAAAAACAATATGTCAATGGAGGTATTATTTATGGCCAGGAAAAAAGAATTTAAAGATGTTCGGCAGTTATTGGCCGAAAATCTCGAAAAAGCTTATGAACGCTGGGATTTGCTGTATAAGAATGGCGGCAGTGATCCCTTCTGGTGTGACGGGACTAACCTGAACTTGGTACGAAATCATATTTTGTACTATAGAGAACAGTGTGAAGAAGTTTTAGAGCCAAAAGACTATCCGGAAGCGTATCATAAAGAGCTTCCGCCAGTGGTCCCAGATGATTACATGGCAAAAAAAGGTGAAATTATGCAAGATGCCCAGAATCTTTACCTTACCCTTACAGATGCTGCGGGGAATGAGAACGATCCCGATGTAAAAAGCGCACTTGAAAAGGAACTCTGTGCTTTAAAAGTTTCTTTTAACTCGGGATCAAGAGAACTGGTTGCATTGCGTAATATTCTGCGCAGAAATGGGTATTTCCCAATTCTAAAACAGCATCCTGTTACGGATAAGATAGAGAAGACCATACCGTTACAGGTCGCTGCTCCAGGCTGCTCCAGCCGTGAAAAGGCGGTCATAACAGCACCGAATGAGACGCAGAAACCTTTTTTTGAAAGCAAGGAAACACTTCCCGTGGGACAACTTTCTATTTTTGATTATATGTAAGGAGATTTTTTTAAATGGATTATCAAAAGAACACAGAACACATTGGCAGCAGTGATATCGGCATCTTAATTCTTTCCGGTTTTGAACGTGGAAAAGGATTTCAGTTAAAAAAACTTTTTTTCGGGGAAGATGGAACTTATTCAGCTTATATTGTCAATGGACAAACACACATTCCAGATCACTATGAACTCATCTGCGAATTCAACACATGGATGCGCATCTATGATGATGATCATTTTGTTCGAAAATTCTCTGCAGATGCAATTCGGGTATATCGTTCCGGGGATCGTGGATGCATTATTCAGCTGATTTAATTAAAGAAAGGAATGTAATGTGAGAGGATATTTGATTGATGTTATTGAAGGAAAAACGCACTCTGTAGACGTATTTGATCTGGAGGATTATCAAAAATTCATTCACTGCCAGACGATAGATATTGTATCTCGTACTATCGGTGACCGAGAGTATGAGATCATTTGCGATGATGAGGGTCTTTCCAAGCGTCCTGCACTGGTATCTGCTGTAAATAATGATGGCCAGCCAATGCTGGTGGGAAATCTCATTGTCATGGGAAATTCAGGCGGAGATGAAGATATGCATGAAATCTCATTTGATGAAATTCAGCATCTGAAAAAGCATTTTATGCATGTTGTTACAAAAGGATCAGGTCCAATACACCATTATACGTTGCTTTGTGATGTAGAATTTATTTGAGGATATGAAATGACAATACTTCAGCGCGAACATTCTCCTGACGGAATACTTATTCACTTAGAGGATTGGTCCTGCGAATATAAGGCAGCAAAAAATGCAACGATCGCTTTATATCCCGTTGCACAAAATAATATTTGCAATAATGGCCGAACATATCCCAAAAAGGGAAAGTTGTTCCGCGTCAGCTTTGACTTTGAGAGCGCAGCAGAAGCGCAAAGTGCATTTTTCAGTATTATATCCGGGAAGAAAAATATTTTGGACTATCTCAATAAGTATTCATCGGAAACAATACGCAAAGAAGATTTCTTGAAAGCATTGAAAAAAGAGATAAAACCGGGGGCATAAGCTCCCGGCTTTTGTTTTTGGAAGAATTTTCTATTCTATCTGTATCAGAGCAAATTATCAAAGAAAGGAGTAACTAAATATACGTTCTGAAAAACATTGTATCGAAAGGAAAATTATATGAAAATTTACAGAAATGGAAAAGAAATTGTCTTAACAGACGAAGAAATCATGGAGGCTCATGCTGAACATATCAAGAGTTTCATGAGAAACGAATTAATCACAGTCTATGGATTACCAGATGAAGAAGCAGAAGACTACGCTGAACTGGCGTATTCGCATTATACAAGTGGAAATGGCTATACCGAATACGATTGCATTGAATGGGCGGTTACCATTTATGATTTACCGAATTTAGAGCTTGAAGATTCCTATCTGCTCCTCTGGCCCAAAGGGACAAAAAAGTTCTTTTCGAGCTTAGATGATGCGGTTTTTGCGGCAGCCACCAAAGTGAGTTTCCCTTTCCCAGCTTATGAGCAGATTTGGATTCTTGCTTCTAACGACAAGGGAAAAGTAGTTCCTGTTAAAAAGTACAGATCTTCAGATTTGTTACTGGAAGATTTATGGAAATCTTTAACGGATGTCCCATTTGATCCGGATTCTGAAGACCGTCTTGTACTTGCTGAACCATGGTTTAACTTTCCTGCTGGAACTGATCAGGAAGAAATCTGGGCATGGTTTGATGAAAGATACAGCGGCGGAGTGGCAAAGCTCATGTTTCCGTCACTTTTCAATCCTTCCCAAAAGGAACCTTCCGAAACAGCTTCTTTATTGGATGCCGTTGAGAAGAAAGTTTTTTCAATGCATTCGACGAATCCGGATGCCTTTACCGATCCTGATACCATCTTGGCAGATTTATTTAGTAAGGTAGATATGCAGCTCACCGGAACATCTGAGGAACTTTTCAATATTTATCGGCGTTCAGGCGATAAACAGGCCGTAAAAGATCTGTTTCTATTCTTTACAGATATTTCTTTTGATGAATATCTGCAGAAATGCATTGAGGAAACGGCATCTCTGGCTGTAGCAGATCTTAAATCTTAAAAACGATTTCAAAGGAGAATAAGAGAATGAACGTAATTGACTTCCATGTTACCAAGATCTTATCCGAAAAATACGGAAAGGTATATGAACTGTATGGAATGACGCTGGAAAAAGCACAGTCTCATCCTAAAAGCTTATGGAGAGAATATCTGCTTAGTGACGGCGTACTGCAGGAGTACGAGTTTTGGGATTACGGCGGAACTCGTACAGAAAAGCGTGTCAGCACACTTGCAGATGCTTATTATCCCGGCTATGTTGGTCAGCACTAAAAGACTTTATAGTTTAATAGAGAAAGGATATCCATGAGCAAAAGAACGAATATTCCAGACAATAAGAGCATCCTGCAGCGAATGGAAGCGGAGCTGGCTCAATCCAGCGGAACAGAGTATCTGCTTACGGATGGCTGTGTTATTTCTGCTGATGTAGAAGCAGTTCGAAAATGGTTCCATGAATACAAATTAGTTTTTGAATCCTCAGAAGAATGACATAGACAAAATGTGATCAAAGCATGCCGAAAGGCAAGATGTCCGGCAGGTGGAGTGAATCTCTATGTCCTGCCGGATGTAAAATAAAACAGATAGGAGAAAATTATATGTTAATTTATGGCGTAAAAATTTCAGACATCAAAAAATATAATGAACAGAAGGCTGAAAGATTCTTCGAAATTCTTCAGAAAACGAATGCAAGCAATATTGCCGAAAAGAATTTTCTTGATAAAACAAAAAATGACGGTACCTTCGGCGATTTTCTTTCCAATTTTGATGATGGCTGCGGGAACTATGGAGCAGCCACTTGCCTGAAAGAAATTATTGAAAATATTGAAGGCATTAATATCTCATGCGATACCGTAGATGGCGTGCAATACCATGGATTATCCGTAGATACTCCATGGTATTACAATGAAAAGACAAGAAATATGGGTCAGAAAAAATACGAAGCGATCCTAATGAAATATATTTCTTGTGTCACGGACGAGAAATTAGAAATCAAATATTGGGCAGCAAACGACGATTGCGATTGGTGATTCTATAACCAATCGCGGACAGCATTTTTGAGGAGAAAATAATATGGTGAGAAAAATCAATAACAGATTATATAAAATCAATACATATGCTTCTGAAATGATTGTTGAAGTAGATGACAATTATGACGAAGAAGTACAAAAATTAAAGAAAGAGATTCAGCTTGATAGTCTCGGATGTAAATTAAATTTGCTTGTATATCTGGCAGAATTATCTGTACAGGGATATGCCATTTCAAGTGTAACAGAATTTAATTCAAACGGGACAAAACCTAGAGTTGCCTATGCTAATGACAAGAATTTCAAAAAGATCGTGAAATATTATTCCACAAAGGAAGCATAGGAAGCGGCGATTTTACTATTTTGACAAGAAAAGAGGATAATATTGTGGCAAAGAAATTAATTAAAGAAATTAGGCCATATGTAAAACTTTATAGAGATACTAATAATGGGATTGCTTGGATTGAAGATGGTTCCACTGGTCTTGGCATCAGTGTGCATCCCAACCTTGACAAAAGTGGTTCTGTGACCGGAATGAAAAAACTGGGATACTGGGATAAGTCAGATAGAATTGTGCTGAGTCATGGATGGAAATATAACATTGATAGATTTGTTTGCGATAAGAAAAACGATCTGGAGATGATTGTTGCGGATGAATGCATGTGTCGGGCCTGCCTGAAGAGAAGAGGTGCATAATGGAAACATTCTTTTTTCATCAGGATATCATTATCATTACAGCAAATGCTGCCGGCGAAAAGTATTTAATCAAAGCAAAATCTATTCAGGATATTTTGGATGACTGGAGCGGGGACTGTGAATTCGTTCCGTCAAACGATGCGTGTGTATTTTATACCGAGTGGAATGGGAAACCCATTAACCCCGCTGGGTATACTGATTTTGGTACACTAATCGAATATCTAAAAGGTTTGCAGAAACGAGAAATCGGCGTTTAAAAAAGAGAATGCTATTATTTTCTGGAGGAATCTAGCATGAAAGAACTAATCAAAGAGGAAGAAGAAAAAACATTGTTTGTCGGAAGACATGATAATGAATGTATATATGTCGTAAGAGCTGTGTCAAGAGAAAAAGCAATGAATCTTCTAAATGAAGTTACTGGTTATGAGGGAGATGCCTGGGATCTTGATGTAGCAGATAATGAGAACGGAGAAATTATAGAATAGGGAGAATATTTTATGTCAAAATTTACGGTTGTGTATAAGTCAACAAATTCTATGTATCTGAATGTAGAAACTGACTCCTTAGAAGAAGCCAAAGAAACTGCGGAGAACACAGATGGTGGAGAATTTATAAATGCCGGATCAGGCGATTGGGAGTATGACTACACTGAGGATGAAAATGGAAATGTATGGTATGAGCGTTGAAAAGGTAATAAAGGAACCCACAGAAAAAGATTATGATAGAGAGCTTTTGGACGATACGGATAGAAATGAAGATGGTAAACGGAGATACGAAATAAATTGTATGTATGAAGTAAAACTTCAAAATGGCGAAATTATTAACGTATATGAAGACGAAATTAACCCAAATTATTGTGGCGATTATGAAGCATGATGAAGCCATAATTTCAGAAAGGAAAAACTATGCGAGAAAAAAATGTGCGAGAAATCAATCTTACCAAAGAAAATATTTGCTTCGCTAATAAGATCAGCGTTGAAGATAATGTGATTGCTGCCGAGTGTACCCTGTTGTTTAATGTTGATAAGTATTTTGGAACAACTACCAAAAAGGATAATACTTGGATTAGCTTTGATGTATGCTGGACTCCTAATGGATCAGTCCACGCTGAATACCGTCTGCGTTCTTTTGATGACTGCTGCAAATGTCTTGTTGATTGGCGTTTGACGGAGGAAGAGCAGGAAATCATCTTAGATAAAATGGAAGAATATTGTATGCAAGAAACTGGAAAGACTTTGCAAGAATTATGGGACTCATACGAGGCCGAATAAAAACAATGGCAATACAGAATGGTCGGGAATTCCCGGCCATTTGTTTGTCCTCACTTTTTATATTCTAAGAATATCAGATCAATTTAAAGAAAGGAGCATAATAATACATCGATCTGAAATTCAATTTGTCAAGGAGATGAAAAATCATGAAGTACCGATGTTACGATTGGTATGGGACCGAAAAGGCAAATAACCTTTCCACTTTAAGAGATGCCGTAAAAGAAGCATTGAGATTAGGTTGTGAAGTTCATGATGAAAACGGAGAAATCATATTTTCACAATGGGATGGATGGAACGGGGATTATCCTGATATTAAAAAGAAAGCTTTTCCTGTTGCAGATATGGAAATGGTTAAAAAAACCCAAAATTTTCTTAAAAAGACCAGTACCTATGAGAATTGGTGTTCTTTCAAGAATAGCCAATTTCATAAATGGATAGGTAAGGCAGAATGGCTGCATAGTGATCGATGGAGCGCTGCTTATGACTGGGTATATGATGGAAAATTTGCTGATGTGGATATTCCAGATGATATTATTAATTGCCTCGTTGAAGAATGGGAGAAGTCAATGGGATTGAAAGTTGGCATATAAAATTTGGAAATGGAGAGTAACATATGGATTATCAAAAACTTTTTTTGCAAAGATGGAAAGAACTGAAAAATGAAATTGAGCTTGAAAAGGAAAACGGAGGAAACTGCCATGAAAGCAGAAGTAAGAGCAAAATACATTACTAAATGGGATGACGGGGTTTCACTTAGATAAAGATACCACACCATTCCCACGC
>UMAL01058393.1_pt1 | contig 14183 bp, 10 predicted proteins | sample 1963691 | NCBI WGS metagenome assembly UMAL01 (sample SAMEA4835914, study PRJEB28245) | human gut metagenome | biome: gut microbiome; material: fecal sample | place: Denmark | collected 2008
TGTTTGTAGAAAGCTGGCAAAAGATTTCACCAGCCGATATTTTGCGCTGGTATGCCGAAGGAACATTGGCTGAACGCTTAAACTGCCCGCCGAAAATTATAACGGCCACCTTTAAAACCCCCGGTGAATTTATTGCCGACCTTGAACGCTGGTGGAAATTATTCTGCGGGCTTGCAGTTGCCAAACGCATTCAGGCGCCGCCTGTCATCAGCATTACGCGCCGCGCCTTTGGCTACGACCACCGCGAAGCACAGCTTCCGGCATATTTTTCACGCGAATACTACAAATTAAAAAACGAACTTCTAAAGAAATAAGAGGGCTTCTGCCCTCTTTTTTTATACGCTTTATGCGCAAAAGGCTGCCTGTATTAACAGACAGCCTTAATTTTTTTATAACATTTTTCTAAATCAGTCCGGATATTTTTCCGGGAAGAATACACGCAGCACTTTTTCATCCTGCGCTTTGCCGATACAAGTGCCAATCAGGAACAAAATCAGCGAAACACCAATGCCGATAACAATCTGGTGCAAATCAAAAACTTTAATCTGCATTGCCATACATACGCAGTAGCTTACTACGCCGCCCAGCATTGCCAGTATTGCACCCATACGGTTGGCTTTAGGCCAGAACAGCCCAAACAGCAGCACCCAGAAAAACGCCGTTTCCAAACCGCCGAAGGCAAACATATTTATCTGCCAGATTACGCTTGGCGGAGCAATGGCCACAACATATACAATTAAGCCAAGCACAACAGTTGCCAGCATACTGAGCCTTTTTATTTTATCATTGCTTACTTCAACATTGCGTTTTTCCATTTCGCGCATGTACACATCTTTAATGATTGAAGAAGATGAAGAAAGCAAAAGCGAAGAAACAGTCGATACCGTTGCCGCAATAGGCCCTATAATGGTAATGCCTGCCCAGAGCGGCCCCATGGTTTTTACAATCGTCAGCGGGGTAATGTTATCAACGCTGTTTCCGTATGCCGCCAAAGTATCGGTTAAAATACCTTTGGAAAGTACGCCAATCCAGGTTGCTACAAGCGTCATGGCGCCAATGGTAATAGTGCCTATCAGCATGGCGTTATGCAGCGCTTTGGTATTTTTATAGCTGATGCCGCGCACAACGGACTGCGGCAAAGCCAGCGTACAAATACCAACCAGCAGCCACTGGCTGATATACAGCGACATAGGCATTTTGCCCTGCGAAAGCGGCTCCAGCATATCATGGTGATTGGTATTAATGTAATTCATAATATTATCGTAGCCGCCGCCTGCGCTGAGCATGGAACTGAACAAAATTCCCAGCCCTACAAGCATGGCAACAGCGCAAATGGCATCGGTAATGGCAACGCCCTTAAAACCGCCAACGGTAGTGTAAAAAACCACAATCAGCCCAAAAAGGCTCAGGCCTGTAATATACGAAAAACCAGTAACGGCTTCAAACAATTTTGCCGCGCCTACAAACTGTGCAACCATTGTACCGCAGAAAAACATTACAATAAACAGCGCCGACATATTGGCAAGAAAATCAGACTGATAACGCCTGCGGATAACATCTATAACCGTAATGGCATTAATTTTACGCGAAATAAGCGCAATTTTTTTGCCGAAAACACCCAAAACCAAAAATACAACAACAACCTGCACAATGGCCATATACAACCAGCCGTAACCAACCAGCCACGCCATGCCCGGCCCGCCAACAAACGTGCTTACGGAACTGTACGTTGCCACAGTTGTCATGGCAAGCACAAAACCGCCCAGGCTGTAACCGCCGATAAAATAATCGCGCGCAAAATTTGTGCTGCGCTCTTTGCGCGAAGCATACTGAATGTAAAAACTTACGCCCAGCATAAACATTAAAAAGCAGAAAACAGGAAGAAGATTAACCCAGTTGCCCATATTATTTTTCCTCCCCGTCTTCCAAGTCAAAATCCTTAAAGACAAACCGAACCAGCACCCAGCAAACAAAAACTGCAAAAAGCCAGGTACCTATGCAGCCGCCGATAACCCAGATGGGTGTATGGAAAAATTCAACCGTTGAATTTTCCAGCCCGAAGCCTGCCGCATACCAAAACAAAATTACAAGTGCGAGTGCTAACCATGTAGCCTTGGCTTCACGGTTAGCCTGAACAAATTTTTCACTGCGTTTCATAATACGCTCCTTCTGGCGTCGCCACAGATGTTGCCGCGCCGTTTATTAGGCCTAAGCCTCTCCATATTGTACCATATTTTCAGAATAAACCAACACCTTAAAAATGAAAAGTTTTATGTTTTTATTATTTTTAAGTGTTATAATATAAAAGATGTTATATCACACGGAGGTAAAATATGATTAACGAAGAACGTCTTTTAAATGAATTTATTGAACTTGTCAGCGTTCCCTGCCCCAGCCTTGATGAAAAAGCGGAAGCTGATTTAATTGTAAAAAAACTGGCGGAACTCGGCATTAAAGCCGAAATTGACGACGCAGGCCAAAAAGCAGGCGCCACCACCGGCAATGTATGGGCATTTATTCCTTCAAACCTGGATTACAAAGTTCCCGGCCTGATGTTTGAAGCACATATGGATTCCGTCGCTCCTACCACCGGCACCAAAGTTGTGCGCAAAGACGGCGTGCTGTATTCCGACGGCACAACCACGCTCGGCGGCGACGATAAAGTAGGCATTGCCGCAAGCCTCGAAGCAGTAAAAGTAATCCTCGAAAACAAACTGCCCCACGGCGATATTCAGCTGTGCTTCACTATCGGCGAAGAAATCGGCAGCATCGGCGTAAGATATATGGACCCTTCATGGATTAAAGCCGATATCGGCTACTGCCTTGATGAAGGTTTTGAACCCGGCCTTGTAAACAACGCCGCACCGCGCGCCGTAAAACTGTTTGTAAAAGTTATCGGCAAAGCTGCCCATGCAGGCGTAGAGCCAGAAAAAGGCATTAACGCCATTATGCTGGCTGCCAAAGCCTTAACCGCCCTGCCCGCTTACGGACGTTTGGACGAAGAAACAACGCTCAGCGTCGGCAAAATTGAAGGCGGCCTTGCCAGCAACATTGTTGCGCCAAGCGCCGAATTTGTTATTGATATGCGCTGCCTGAACCCGGAAAAGCTTGACGTTTTAATTAACGATACCCAAAAAACTCTTACCGAAGCCGTTAAAGCAGGCGGCGGACAAATTGAAATTAACGTTGAAGAAGGCTCGCCCGCAATGCGCATCAGCGAAGATGACCTCGGAGTTGTATTTGTAAAGGAAGCAACCAAAAAACTCGGCCTGCCGTTTAAACTGTTCAGCAGCGGCGGCTGCACCGACGGCAACTACCTCTGCGGCATGGGCCTGCCCTGCGTTGCGCTTTCCACCGGTATGGATAAAATCCACTCTACCGAAGAATGCTTAAAAGAAAAAGACCTGTACAATCTTGCGCGCCTCGTTTTGGAAATCATCAGCGCAGCAGCTAAAAAGCAATAATTAATTTGTAAAAAGCCAAACAAAAAACTGCATTTCAAAAGTTTTGCAATAATTTTCGGAATGCAGTTTTTTTATTGCTTATTTTGCTTTTGGGTTAACTATAATTGATACCGAAGGCTGGCTCATATTAAACAAATTAGCTAAAAACATCTGGCTCAGCCCTTCTTCATGGTACAAACGGTAAATTTCTTTATTCCGTTCTGTACGGGTTTTAAATGAATTCATTTTAATTTGTTCAGTACTTATTTCGAAACCATAATCACGCACTACAATAATTTTACGGCTGCCGTTTTCATTTTTTATCTTAATTTCCCATGAAGGCATACCACTTTTGCTGCGCTGATTATATAAGCAATATTCTATACTGCCGTTGCCGGCAATATCTTTTAATATTTCGTTACTTAATGTGGAAGCGGACATAATTCAGCTCCTTTAATTTTAGGTTTAAAATTTAACTCTATTGCCTGATATTAAAATATTTTTAAAACAAAAGGGAGCAATGCTCCCTTTTGTTAATTAATTAAAATGTCCACTGTACACCGGCATTAATCTGATAGGTTTCGTCGTTGTCGTTGCCGAAGGATTTTTCAAAATCCATAAAGGCATAGCTGTTATTGCCCAGCGCAGTTGCAAAGCCAAAGCCTACATCATACCATGTGCCTTTGTTTTCGTATTCTTCGCGCAAAGTACCGGTTACATCTGTTGCCGTAATCGTCTGGTCACCTAAAAATTCGTGCAGCAGGTCGGCTTTTACATACATAGTGCTGCGCTCGTCAACGTCACGCCCAAGGCGGAAGCCCGCACGGCCGATTAAGCTGTTAATGCCGTCAAGAGTTACATCCGTATTCTGACTTGTAGTATAGCTTGCACCGGTTACGCGCGCTAATTGCAACTGTGCCTGAGGTTCAAAATACCAGTTGTTGCCGATATCCTTTTTGCGTCCGTATTCCGCACTTACGCTGAATACATTGTTGCTGTAATCGCCGGTAATCTTTTCACCGGTACTGCGTGCCATAATGTCAAAATCGTTTTCAAGGTGTCCCCATTTGGCAACGTAATCAGCATAATGCCCTTTATCGCCCATCCATGTGTCATACAGCCATAAACCGTAACGTTTTACATCGCCGTCACCTGCAATGCCGCTGTATTCTGCTTTGCCATCCATGTAGTCAATGGCAAAACCAACGCGGCGTTCGCCGTTATCGCATTCCTGTTTTTCATCATAACCCATTTCATACATGGTATTCTGGCTTCTAAAAGCATCGTCCTTACCAATTCTGTCGTGGCGGATGCGCACCCACATACCTTGTTCATCTTCCGGACTGATGTATCGTGCTTCACCGAGGCGTTTATTCAATCTATCCATATAAATAGCATTGTTATAGTTTACCTTGCTCATGTTGATGATGGTTTTGCCTGCGTCAGACTCCTGCTGTTCTTTAGCACCGGTAATAATCCAGTTAACAGCGTCACGATTACCAACCAGCGCATTTTCTACAAAATCATTGCCCGGTTTATCTACACCCTGTCCATTACCTGTACCGTTATATTTTTCATTTTCGGCATCAGCCTTATCAAAATCTTCTTTTTCTACTGTGTACTCTACATCAAATACACCGCCATCGCGTGTATACGCACTGATGCCGCTGTTATTCACATCAGGCACATCGCTAACGCTGTCAATGCCAACCGTTGCAAAACGAAGCGGATTATCTTTACTGATGTTTTCCAAACCGCCGGTTATGCCGCCAACAATGTTAATGGTCTGGCTGCCGGTATTTTTTCCGATATACAGCATATCACTCTTTGAATGGTCTTCGGAATTTAACAGCATATTAAAAGTACCGTTGCCGTTTAGGTTGCGGATTGTTACGGAATTATTTTCGTCCTGCGATAAATCCACAAGCCCGCCTTCTGCGCCAAAATCAAGTTCCGTTACAAAGTTTTGCCCGCGCGCTGTCCATGCCGAATTATTCAGCGTCATGTTCACAGTGCCACCGTCAGTTACAGCAACATCAAATTCTTCCGGACGGAATACCATATCTTTTAAAGTTGCATCGGCGTAGTCATCAACACGCCCTTCATAATTTGCGTTATTTAAAGTTAAATCAATTACACCTTTGTTGCCTGCCAGCACATCACCTTTAAAATCAGCATAATCAACGCTGTTAATAGTAATTTTGCCGCCAGTTGCGTCACTGTTATCTATGCCGCGCCCGGCGATAATATCGCCATAAACGCCTGCCGCATTATCCAATGTAATTTCAGAATTACGCAAAGCGCGGATAGCAGCAATGGTGCGCACGCCTTGTTTGTCGGCATGATAAACTTCATCACCTTGGGAATTGATTAACGTATTAGCAACAAAAGCAATTGATACTTTTCCATCATCCGACCCAGCAGAAACCGCGTCACCAAAAGGTGAATATACACTAATCATTTGTTCATTTTCTATACTATCATCTTTTAAAAACTTAACTTCTGCATTTCCCTCTGCTAAAACTTGCCCTTTCAATTCAGCATTTCCAGCTGTCACTTCAATTTTTGTATTAGCAGCACCATAGACCGCTGTAATAGGGAAATCTATCGTCATAGATGTGCCAAAAAGAAATTTGTCAACATCAACTATAACGCTTTTACCAGTGCTCGAAACCCCATAATTATTATCAATCATCTGCAGTTTTTGTCCGGTAATTTCAATTTGCCCTTCACCAGTAGTAGTTACAGCACATGTATTATTCTGAAACAGAATCTTATCACTATTTATATCTATACTTCCATTTCCTGCGCTGTAAAGTCCTACTTCACCGTTAACAGCAGAAAAATCTTTTGATTCAGCAAAAAATTTTCCTGTATTATACGCATAAACGCCGTACTTATTCTCAAGATACGTTATATCATTTACAACGTGCGTTTCAGAACCTTTTAAGGCAAATCCATATGTAAAATCTCTAAAATCTAAATCTGTATTATTTATCATGATACGACCAGTAGCAGTATCCGTGATCCATCCACCTATACCGCCTTTATCTTTACCTTCTCCTATTGCAATAAATTTACCGCCAGACATATTCAGATCGCGATCTTCATGCCCAAAAGGATTATCCGGATCGTTCATCTCATCAATTGAAAGAGCCAATCCTCCTTTTGACCCAGATACCGAAGTGCCGTCAGCAAAATTCATAGTCAAAGTTACTCCGTCATCTATAGTTACCGTATCACCGCCGTAAGGAATAACCAATACAGAACCGTCCACTTCTAGAGCATACTCTCCCCAATTCACATCTTCGTGAATTTTAAAATGCTTTGAGTTATATTCAGCAGCATACGCACTCCCCTGCATTAAAGTTAACATCACTAAAGTAGCTAAAATTTCTTTCTTTCTCATATTCATCTCTTTCCTTTCATTCTATCTATATTTAAATGTATTTGTTTGTGTTACTATTATATCACAGACTTCCCCCCCCCCGACAAGACTACTACCATAGAAATGACATTTACTTTTTCAGGTCTTGTGGTAACTTTATAACTACCGCAGTTGGGTTCTGCTCTCGCTGTCCGCAGTGGAACCAGTTCGCAATGCTATACTACGTTTATTTAGTTTGGCCTGTGTAAAGAACAAGGTGAAAAAATAAGGGCGTACCCTTTGGGTACGCCTTCTTATTTTTTCTTTATGCCAAGTTTTATCAGCCAAGGGCTTGTTTTGCCCCAAAATTTACTTTTGTGCTTTACCGTTTGTTTTATTTACCAATTTACTTTTGATTTTGGGGCAAAATAAAAAAACCGAACGTCACCACTTTTTTTGTGTTGACATTTGGTTTTATTTTTAATTACCGGATTTTATGTTATTTGACTTTTTGGTTTTGTTTGTTATAATAATTATAGAAATACAAATGGCTGCCAATAGACGGTTAGCCCAAGAATTTAGTTATTGTTTAAGAAATAACCGCTTCATTGGTCGTGAGGGCGGTTATTTCTGTTTATTAGAATGGTTACAACCAATCATATATCCGACGCTAAATATCGTTGCGGTGTAGCCTATAAAGGCCATCATCGTTAAAATATCCACGCGGATCACCTTCTTCAACAGGAATTTTCTGTTATTTTCATAGCAGAATTTCTATATCATCGAAGGGTCACAGTTCCTCCGTTGGAGGGCTAACCGCCTACCGTTATGGCAGCACATTTGCTTTATTATTCTAACAGAAAATTATAAACCTGTAAAGATAGCAAACAGGCTTTCACCTGAATGTTCAGGTAAAAGCCTGTTTTTTTATGTTTGCTTGTTTTACATCAAATTATTTAACTGCTTCTGCGCAGCGTGCGCACAGGGTCGGGTGTTCTGCATCCTTACCTACGGTGTCGCTGTAAATCCAGCAGCGTTCGCATTTGTGGCCTTCTGCGGCTTTAACAACAACCTTCAAGTCTTCACGGGTGGTTGATTCGCCTGCTTCGGTCAGGCCTTCGTGCAATTCTGCCTGAGATACAATCAAAAGGGTCGGCAAATCTTTTTCTACGGATTTGAGCACTGCAAGCGCTTCGCCTTCGGCATAAAGTTCAACTTTGGCATCAAGGGAATGGCCAATGGTTTTGGCTTTGCGTGCAACTTCCAGAACTCTGGTAATTTCACTGCGGATGCCGATGAAATCTTCCCATTTCTTTTCCAGAGCCGGATCGATGTATTCTTCTTTAACTTCCGGCCAGGGCATCATCAGTACGGATTCCGGCATATCGGAGGTTTTCTTCATGAACTGCCATACTTCTTCCATGGTAAAGCTCAGTACCGGAGCCAGCATTACAACCAAATCTACCATAATTTCATACATGGCAGTCTGGGCGCTGCGGCGTTCAATGCTGTCTGCTTTGTAAGCGTACAGTCTGTCTTTCAAAATATCCAGATAGTAGCTGCTCATTTCTACGGTGCAGAAGTTATGAATTGCATGGTACAGCACATGGAAATCGTAATCTTCGTAAGCCTGCTGTACTTCTTTTTTCAGCAGCTGCATGTGCATAAGTGCCCAGCGGTCAAGCTCCTGCATCTGTTCAAACGGCACTTTGTCTTTTTCGTAGTCAAAGTCGTTGGTGTTGCCCAAAATGTAACGAATGGTGTTGCGGATTTTGCGGTATACTTCGGAAAGCTGTTTCAAAATATCTTTGGAGATACGAATATCAGCTTTGTAATCGCTGGAAGCAGCCCACAGGCGGATAATATCTGCGCCGTATTGTTTGATAACGTCCTGCGGAGCAACGGTGTTGCCTACGGATTTGGACATTTTGCGGCCTTCGCCGTCAACAACATAGCCGTGGGTTAAAACGGATTTATACGGAGCGTGTCCGGTGGTGGCAACGCTTGTTAAAAGCGAGGACTGGAACCAGCCGCGGTGCTGGTCGCTGCCTTCAAGGTACATATCAACAGGCCATGCCAGTTCCGGGCGTACTTTGGCAACAGCTGCATGAGAAGAACCGCTGTCGAACCAAACGTCCATAATGTCGCTTTCTTTGGTAAAGTGTTTGCCGCCGCAGTGCGGGCAGGTTGTACCTTCCGGCAGAATTTCTTCGGCTTCGTGTTTCCACCATGCGTCGGAGCCTTCTTTTTGGAACAAATCGGCAACGGCGTTAATGGTTTCGTCGGTAATCATCGGTTTGCCGCATTCTTCGCAGTAGAACGCCGGAATAGGAACGCCCCATACGCGCTGACGCGAAATGCACCAGTCATTGCGGTCGGCAACCATGTTATGGATACGGCTTTCGCCCCAGGACGGAATCCATTTAACTTCGTTGGCAATGGCAGCAAGCGCATCATCACGGAAACCGTCGATAGATGCGAACCACTGCTCGGTTGCACGGTAAATAATCGGGTTTTTGCAGCGCCAGCAGTGTGCGTACTGATGGCGGATGTTTTCTTTGCCGAACAACATGCCGAGTTCAGCAAGATATTTTAAGATAGGAATGTTGGCATCAAATACAAACATGCCTTCAAATTGTTTTGCTTCTTTGGTAAATTTACCGGATTTATCTACCGGGCAGATAATCGGCAGATGATATTTAATACCGGTTTCAAAGTCGACATCGCCGTGGCCGGGAGCGGTATGTACGCAGCCGGTACCGGCATCAAGCGTTACATAGTCGGCAAGTACAACGATGGATTTGCGTTCAATGGTATCGAACGGATGGCGGCATTCGGCAAATTCCATATCTTTGCCTTTGCAGGTGCCAAGCACGTTGCTCAAATCTTTCTTGCATACTTTGCCAACCTGTTCCAAAAGTTCTTTGGCAAGGAACAGAACTTCGCCTTCACATTCAACCCAGGCATATTCAATATCAGGATGCAGGGCAACGGCAACGTTGGCAGGCATGGTCCACGGAGTGGTTGTCCAGATTACCATATAGGCCGGTTTGCCTTTTGCTGCTTCAGGCATCATGCCGTTGTCTTTTACAATCGGCATTTTTACGTAAATAGCCGGAGTTTTCTGTTCAGCGTATTCAATTTCTGCTTCTGCCAGAGCGGTTTCGCAGTGCGGGCACCAGTAAACGGATTTCTGGCCTTTATAGATATAGCCTTTTTTAGCCATTTCGCCGAATACATGAATCTGTACGGCTTCGTAATCAGGAACAAGGGTTACATAGGGATGATCCCAGTCGCCCAAAACGCCAAGGCGTTTAAAATCGTTGCGCTGAATGTCAATCCACTGCAAAGCGTAGTTTTTGCATTCGTTGCGCAGTACCAGCGGGTCAAGCTCGTTGCGGTTCAGGCCAAGGTTTTTAATGGCAGCATGTTCAATCGGCATGCCGTGGGTATCCCAGCCGGGAACGTACGGAGTATCATAACCCTGGGTATATTTATATTTCATGATGATGTCTTTTAAAATTTTATTAAGAGCAGTGCCCATGTGAATTTGTCCGTTGGCATACGGAGGGCCGTCATGCAGAACAAATTTTTTGTGGCCTGCGTGCAGTTTTTGTTTCTTTTCGTAAATGTTGTTGTCATACCAGTATTTTAAAATTTCCGGTTCACGTTCCGGCAGTCCGGCACGCATAGGGAACTCTGTTTCCGGTAAGTTAAGCGTTTTGCTGTAATCCAATTTTTTACACCTCCAAAAAAATAAAGCCTCATCCCAAAGGGACGAGACTGTATAACCCGTGGTACCACCCTAATGACGCAGAATTTACGCGCCACTCTCAACGCTGTTAACGTGCGTTACCCCGTCCGTACTTACTGCTGTTTCTGTACGGAAGCTCCAAAGTGATTTTCACCGGCCTTCTGTCCTGTTCCGGCTTGCACTGTCCCGGAATCGCTGCGCTGCTTCGTGCCGGCTACTGTCTTTATCATAGCCTGTAAGAATATTTAAAAACACAATCATTATACAACACCGGCGAAAAACCGTCAATGTTTTTTGTAATACTTATATGAAAAAATTCCGTATCCTTCGTCTTTATGTAAATGCGATGTATCATTTAACAAAAAGATGCTGTGTTCCAGCCATTTGTTAATGCCAAGTACGGTTACGCTGCCCGGCAGGATATCGACGGAAAAGTTATATTTGTTTACTTCTTCGATATCAAAGCCAAGCCAGTAAAAAATAATGTTTTGAATAGTGCCCTTGTGCGCAACAATAATCAGGTTTTCTTTTTCCATATCAGCACAGGCTTTAATGCCTTCAACGCAGCGGTCATAAAATTCCTTGCGCGTTTCTCCGCCCGGATAATTGCGGTGGTGCAGTTCCTTCAGCGTCGCTGCCGGACGGTAAATTGCCTTGGCTTCGCTTTCGGTCATTCCGGCAGCAAAGCCGTTATTTTTTTCGCGCAGAAACGCATGCTTTTCAATTTTACCGTCCATATGCAGGCGTGCGGCAATAATGGCAGCGCTTTCGGCAGCGCGTTTTAAATCGCTTGCCAAAATGCGGAATTTTTCGCTGCGCCCTTTAAAATCCAGTGCCAGTTTTTCCGCAAGTGCTTCCAGCTGGCTGCGCCCGGCTTCGGTAAGGTCAGAATCAGTCCAGCCGCCTGTTAAATGCTGAGTATGATGTGTTGCTTCTCCGTGCCTCACAAGGATTATCATAATCGTTCCGCCTATTCTTCAGTATTTTTATCAAAGCTCTTTAAAAGTTCAAGCTGCGATTCCAGCAAATTTATCATGTGCTGGCGGTGTACATTGGCTTTTTTTACCTGGTCATCAAAACTGTTTTTGGCAAGCGCTGCTTTGTTTTCAGCGTCAAACATCAGCTTGCGTGCCCTTGCGTCGGCGTCGCTTACTGTTTTTTCTGCCTGCATGCGTGCTTTGCCAAGGGTTTCAACGGCGTCTTCCCTGGCTTTATCAATAATATTTTTGCAGGATTCTTCCGATTTTACCTTTAATTTTGCCACTTCAACTTCGGCGGCAATGCGCATTTTGTTAACAAACTGCTGCGTGTCTGCTTTCAGCTTGTTCATTTCGGCTTCTGTATCGTTGCGCAGTTTATCCGCTTCAGCATTGGCTTCGTTGCGTACTTTTTCGGCATAGCTGTCAGCTTCGGCCTTAGCCTGCGCTGCGGCAGTACCGGCTTCGTTAAGCAGACGGTCCGCCTCGTTTCTGGCATCTGTTTTCATGCCTTCGCATTTGGCGGTGGTTTCGTCAAGCAAAACCTGTGCTTTCTTTTCGCTTGTTTTTTTAACTTCGTCCGCCGTTTCCTGCGCCACAACCAAAGTGTTCTGCATGGTTGCTTCCATTTGCTGGTAATATTCCAGCTTGGCGCTGACGCGTTCAACGGTTTCTTTCAGTTCGATATTATCCTGATACAGACGCTCAAAATCTTTTACAACCTGCGCAAAAAACTTGTCTACTTCTTCGGTTTCATAACCGCGGAAGCCTTTGGTAAAGGTTTTATTTTTTAAATCGAGAGGTGTAAACATCTGCCTCTTTCCTCCAACATTAAATATAGCGTTTTAAAGTAATGCTCATGCGTCCTTTTTTGGTTGTACCGCGTATTTCGGCAACTTCTACGCGCCCGCGGCTGCGGAAGGATATTACATCGCCTTCGTTTACGCTTTGCGATGGCTTTTTGGCTTCCTTCCAGTTTACACGTACATTAAGGCTTTTTATTTCATCGGCCATGCGCGAGCGGGAAACACCGTAACCTGCGGCGGCAACGGCGTCAAGCCTTAAATCGGCCACTGTGGCACTGATGATTTTTACTTTTTCTTCGCGCTGGGCAAGGTTTTCGCGCGGTATTTCGGTTATGCTAACCGGCGCGCTGCCAATCTGCGTAAGGTTGCTTTCGATGTAATTGACAAAACTTTTATCGGCAACAAAATGCGCGCCTTCCGGCGTAATAACAATATCGCCCAAAATTTCGCGCTTGCAGCCCATGCCCATAAACGCTCCCAAAACATCACGATGGCCAATGGTGTAAAAACGCTTGTCCCATTTAACTTCAAAACAGCTGATGCCGTAATCGGGTGCGCCCATAAAGTTTTCGTCTATAAATGCTGCTTTTACTCTTTCGGCATTGTTAAAACCGCCGTCAGCTTCAATTTTTATGTTTTCGTAGTTAGCGGCAACAATTTCCGCTACATTATAGCTGTGCGGGTCTAAAAAATCCGTTATGCGGAACTTTTTGCTTTTTCTTGCCCCTTCGGCAAGGTCAAGCAGTTTTGCTGCCAGTTCTTCATCGCCGCCGGCTTTAAAATAACGCAGTATTTTTTCTCTGTCTGCCATTTATTTGCCCTGCAGCTCCCTGCTGCGCTGCATTGCTGCCAGTACAGCATCGTAAATAGCTGCTCTTACGCCGCGGTTTTCAAGCGCATGTATGCCGGCAATGGTTGTGCCGCCTGGTGATGTTACCTGGTCGCGCAAAACAGCCGGGTGTATCCCGGTCTCCAATACCATTTTGCCGCTGCCGGCAAAAGTCTGCGCCGCCAGTTTTATCGCCATGGCGCGCGGCAGGCCTGCGTTTACACCTGCGTCAGCCAGAGCGTCAATCATCATAAATACATATCCCGGCCCGCAGCCGCTTACTGCCGCAATAGCTTCTATGGCGCTTTCGGCAATAATTTCAATTTCGCCGCAGCTGCCAAAAACAGCTTTGGCAACGTCAAGCATTTCTTTGCTTACGTTTTCGTCAGGAGCAATGGCCGTCATGCCGCAGCCAACTGCCAGCGGCGTATTGGGCATAACGCGGATAACAGCATGCCCGGGAACAAGTTTATGCAGCTTGTCAAGGTTAACGCTGCCCATAATGGAAAGCACCGTTGTGTTTTCGGGAATTGCTCCGGCAACCTCTTTAGTTATGGCAGCATCTGCCACCTGCGGTTTAACGGCAAGAATTACAAAGCCTGCCGTTTTAACTGCCTCCGCGTTGCAGCCGGTGGTATTAACTTTATAAGTTTTTTCAAGGTATTCGCGGCGCCCTGCCGAAGGGTCGCTGATGATTATCATTTCAGGCTCGGCAATTTCCTTATGCAGCATGCCTTTTAAAATGGCTTCCGCCATCATGCCGCCGCCAATAAAAGCTATACGCCCTGTTTTATCAGTTATTTTTTCCAAGGCTGTCCCCCTCTTTCGTCATAAATATTATCATCTGCATTAATATCAACGTTTTTAGGCGCGCATACCAAAATATTATGGCCTATTTTTTTCATGCTGCCGCCCAAAGCATAAACAACGCCGCTGATAAAGTCAGTCATTCTTTTCATAACAACTTTATCGGTAGCTTCAAAATTAACAACAACCGGCTGGCTGCC
>UMAL01028224.1_pt1 | contig 14054 bp, 20 predicted proteins | sample 1963691 | NCBI WGS metagenome assembly UMAL01 (sample SAMEA4835914, study PRJEB28245) | human gut metagenome | biome: gut microbiome; material: fecal sample | place: Denmark | collected 2008
ATAGACGATAACACCATAGGTAGGCTTTAGGATTGGCTCCAGCTCCGGTGTAAGATAGGTTACATTGTCAGGATGTTTTTTCCCTTCGATATACTGAGGGATATAATCCATAGGCCCCGGTCTGTAAAGTGACACACCTGCTATAATATCTTCAAAGCAGGATGGTTTCAGCTCCTTCATGAAGTCTTTCATGCCTTCACTCTCCAACTGGAATACTCCATCTGTTTTACCCGCTGAGATCATTGCCAGAGCTTCTTTATCATTGAGGATTTCATCAGTCCATAAGGGAATTTCTATCCCATATCTCTTTTTAATTTCCCTGTGTGCAGCATCTATAATAGTCAGGTTTCTCAGCATCAAAAGATCCTTTTTCAGGTTTCCCAAATGTTCTGCTTCCGTCATGTTATACTGGCAGACCAGATACCCGGTTTTATCCAACGATACAGGATACAGTTCTTCACAGGGAACAGGCGTAGGAATATGCCCGCATGCATGCGTGGAAGCTGATTTCTTTAAGCCTTCCAATTTTAGTGCTACTTCCCATAATTCCTCTAAGTTATTCTCCTCGATATAAGCCACCAACTCTGGAATCTGATCATAGCACTTTTCCAGAGTCACGTTATTAGTCATTTCGTTTTTCTTTGTATCCATGATTTTATCAGGAACGAATTTTGCCAGTGTATTACCTGTACTGACCGGATAACCAGCTACTCTGGCACTATCTCTCAGCACATTCTTTGCTTTCATGGTTCCAAAGGTCTGAATTTTTGAAAAACACTCCCGCCCATTCGATTCAGCCTCTGATGCGACAACCTCATCCTTATGAGCGTAGTCATAATCGACATCAATATCCAAAAATGCCCCCACTTTCGTGGTATTCTAACACCTTTTGTATAAAGGTGGGTTTAGACTATATCTCGGCAGTTCATTACTGCCCCAATGCACTTCCCGCCGTAACTCATCTTCGGCAGTACGCTTATTTCAAGCTAGTCGTTACGCATTTATCTTGCAATCTTCTAAAATGCAATTCCTTATAACTTGCCTCATCTTTACAATTCAACTTATGAACCAGATTCTTAGGTGTATATCCAGGCATCTCTTTTTCTATATATTTAATAGCAGCATGCTTTGTTTTAAAGATACCCAATACATTTCCTTTATATGATACTTCTATAGGATTTCTATTTCGTGTCACTTTATTATTTTGTGGTAAGTCAATATTATGTACAATTATAGAAAAATATCCCCATTGCCTATATTTCATAAGGCTTGATTTATTTGCATTATAAACTTCTTCTGCATAATCGCAAGCCTCTTTAATACTCTAAAACGTACCCACTCTTGATTCTTTGTCCATTAAAATACACTCTAAGGCATACCTCTTTTGCGACATCGTATTATAACTCATATGGATATTTTCCTTATGTGTTACCCATTCTAAATTATCAGAACTAGGATTTTTAGGATTAGAATCTTTATGGTTCACTTCCGGTAAATTATTGACATTCGGGACAAAAAGGAGTGCAATTATTCTATGAACGAGCAAAGTTCTTCTTATTCCTGAATCATCTATCAGTCTTATCTGTAAATAATGACCTTTTGAATCAACAAACGGATGCAGAATTTTCAGAGTTCCAGTCTTTTTGCTGTAAATATTGCCGTGTTCATCAGCAAAATAATCCGAAAAACCACTAATTTGCTTCAACATAATTGCACCTCCCCTTTTATATTCTGATTGCAAGAATTTAGTACGGTATCGCCTGCTATCTACTTTCATAGACCGTAGGTTCTCTTCTGAAGCGGCTTCGTCCATGGAATATGCCATATATCCTGTTGTGACACCTCATATGGCGGTCTTATTCAACTTCTACCGTTAGCATGACATAATGATTTATGCCATACACCCCTGAGTAATAGGGTTCACATTAGACGCCCAATATTGTTTAGGCATACTGATACGTTCAGGATTTAAAAATCTTTCAAACAGCAGATTATATCGAATCGGGTCAATGTCGGTTATTTTTAAGCAGTAACACATCCTGCTGCCAGCAGCACTTCCTCTGCCGGGGCCGACAAGGATATCATGATTCTTTGCCCATATGATTGTCTTTCTGGTATCCAGGAAATACTCAGCAAAGCCCATCTGCTTCACCACAGACAGCTCGTACTCAACATCTGTTCTTGCCTGCTCACGTTCTGCATCTCCTACCGGATATCTCTCTTCAAATCCTTCCCATGCAAGATGCTCCAAATAAGCAAAATAGTCTCTACCGTATTCATCCGGTATAAATACCTTCGGCATACGGTAATGACCGTATTCAAACTCAAAATTGCATTTATCCGCAACCTCCATGGTATTATCAAAGGCTTCCGGCAGGTTAGGAAACACCTTCCGCATTTCCTCTTCTGTTTTGATGGAATAATCGCCTTGATAGATCATATGCGGCTCATCCAGCTTTTTCCCAGTCTGCATACAGATCAGCCACTCATGAGCCTTTGCATCATCGCTGTTGATATAGTGGCAGTCATTCGTGCATACCAGTTTGAGCCCCAGTTCTCTCGACATTCGGATCAGTTCCTGAGCAACAACAGCTTCCTCTCGGATACCATGATTCTGTATTTCCAGATAATAATCCTCTCCGAATACGCTCTGATACCATAACGCTGTCTGTTTTCCTGCTTCGTATCCATCTTTTAATATGGCTCTTGGCAGCCTTCCGGCTACACAGGCAGAAAGACATATCAGCCCTTCATGGTATTTTTCCAATAGTTCCTGATCGATTCTTGGTTTATAGTAAAATCCTTCTGTGTTGCTCCGGGATATGAGCTTGCATAGATTTTTATATCCCTGTTCATTTTTGACAAGCAGGATAAGGTGATGATAATTCTTATCATCATAATCTGCTTTCTTATCAAATCTGCTTCTTGGTGCTTCGTATACCTCGCATCCAAGAATTGGTTTTATCCCCTGGTTCTTACATTCAGCATAGAAGTCTGGCAATCCATATCCTACACCATGATCAGTAATCGCACAGGCACTCATTCCAGATGCTTTTACTTTTGTAACTACATCTTTAATTTTTCCCATACCGTCAAGTAACGAATACTCAGTATGAACATGAAGATGCGTAAACAATATACTACCTCCCAACCGATTCCCATATATCAATGCATATATAATATTGATATATTTTATAAATTATATGGTATATTATACCACATTCAGAAAATTAGGCAAGATAATAGAAAACGTGCGTTCTGTATTTGCAGAAGGGCATAAAAAAAGACCGGTTTCCCAGTCTTTTCATATACTACGTTAACTTTTCCATTTTCGTTATATATTTTTATTTTCATTTTAGATTCCTCCGTAAATTCTTATTCCCAATCAATAATATCATCAACTTGTATTGTGACTTCTTCATAATCTTCCAACTCTACTACAATTCTATCCTTGTAAATATCACAAATTGTTATATTCTTTATGGTTACTTGTATTCCATCATTCCAATATGTAAAACGTTCGCAACTGTCACCCTCTTCAAGAGTGTTTGCACTATCTTCATCATACAAGCCGTAGTTGCAATATGTTTTTACTGCCATAATTATTCCTTTCTGCTATTCAGCTAAATTCTTATTTAGTCCAATAAATCCAAGGCCTTGTTATATGCTTGAGCTTTCCCAAGAAACAGCCTATCAACCTCTGATTTATTTTCATATCTTTTTCTTAGTTTTCTTAGTTCTCTTTTAGAGATATCTAATTTTCTGCTGCTTTCAGCCATTTTAAATAGGGCGTGTAGTATATCTTCATCTGACAGTTTTCGACCGTCAGCCAATTCTATAATTACACCTGTTAACAAAATTTCTTCTTCTTTTGATAGTTCAACTCCTAAAAAAGTTGCCATATGTCACCTCGCTGAATCATTACCTAATTATCCTCAGGTTTCTCACATCGTTCAAAACTGATAACCCACACCCAAGGGTTTGCATCCCAGCCGTAGCGGTCAAGGTCGGATTTTTTAATTGTGCTGTTCCAAAGGTTTGAAAAAGCATATCTTTTTTCTTCACCATTCAGAACATACGGTTCTTCTACTTCTACACCTTCTTTGAAAATTTGCTCCGATGTGATTTCCTGCAACCGCTCCACTCTCACATCCGTAACCTTAAGCCAAATACGTGCGGCTTCTTTCGGCATGTGGATTGATGGGTGCCATTTGACATGGTTTTTATCCGTAGCTTTATAATAGTACCCATTTCCGTTTTCGCCGCATGAATGATTACATGTTGAACCTAATATGTTTTCCAAATTCTTTGATAAGCAACCTTCACAATATGTATTCCATGTTTCCCGAACATACAGGATATCGCCAGGGATACAGGGAGGCATACATAATTTACACAGTATTTGTTTATCCTCCACTTCCGGGTGTGACTTATGATATGGACTATTTAGAATTGCGCTTACATCATCCTTTATAATTCTTCTTGTACAACTCTTTCTCCCGTCCAGAAGCGCACGAACCATTTCTGTATTGAATAACATTGATTTAGTCATTTGATTTACCACCTTTCACAATCTCAATTGCTTGATAAGCAACACAGTGTTCACAACCATGTTCATTCAGGAAACTATTATAAGCATGCTTACAATATTTTGATGTTCCGCATGGATTTTTTGCTAACTCTTCGAGTTGATTTACAGTTTCATCCATTTTTGAAACTTGGTTTCCACTGCTTTTTTATTTTGGAGTAGAAAAACTGCGAGCACAGCCTTGGCAGGCCATCGAGCAGCGATTTTGTTCAATTCTAATTTAAGTATTTTGCTCCATGATGTTGCAATTCAAAATTAGAAAGTATTTCCTTTGCAGCTTCTTTTAAGGACATGTCGGTAAACTTCGTTTTTTGACATGTACAACATTCATTTTCTGCTTCTTTATCTGTTTTTCGATAATTTATACATGTATAACATGGACTATCGTTCATTTTTTCATTTTCAATATCTTCTTTCTTTTGTTCTGTTTCAAGTGGTTTTAAAATAGAATATCCGCCTCTTGTGAAAACATGATTTGAACCATACGTTTCAATCGCCTTTGCTTTTTTATCTACTTCCTGCTGTATTTCTTCCATTCTCATTTTTATAAAATCCAAAGTGACTGTTCTGGTCGTTTTTTCGCCAAAATATCCTTCTGTATATATTGATTCATAAGAATCATCTTTCTTGTAATATTCTGTTGTATCTGTCCAAATCTGGTCTCCATCATTATGCTCATATTCAAATGCAGCAATCAGTTCGGCTGTTTTTAACGTTGTTTCAAGATTTACTTCATTGAGTGTAAAATTTGTAATATCCATAATACATATTCCTTTCTTTTCTTAAATTAAGTTACACCTGATATATTTATATATATCAGGTAAAGATGTTATTTGGGTTTCTAAAAAAGTATCATATACAGCCTTTTCAAGCCGTTCCGTACATACCGTCTGCAGATCAGCATCTTGTCCCAACAGATAATTTAGAATATCATCCATTGAATACTGACTCAGGTACTGAAAGTAATGAGGATTTCTAAGATTGGAAATCAAATTGCACCATGTCTTCCCCTTGGAATCCCTTGTCATCCATTTCCCATCTCTTCTGTAGTGACCTATGATCTCTCCAACCGAAAATGATTCTGCAGAGACATTTGCCCTGACAATAAGCAGAACAGAACTTTTCTTAATTACCATAATTTCTCCTTTCATGAACAAAAAAAACCGACTGGTAAATACCAATCGGTTTAATTAAAAAAATAGTATATGAAATTTATTATATAAATATTGTACTCTAAAATGAATGGTAATGCAAGTATATAATTGCTTGTTAACGGTTCATTACTTACTAATTTCTGCCTCTGTTAGTTCTTCTGCAATTCCAGATAAATCAGGCATATATTCAATAGCTGCAGCTGATGAACGATCAGCAGTAATACCATATTCCTGTTCATTCTTAATGCTTACTGTATATGTTGTCCCATTGACCGTGTCTGTAATCCTGTAGAATTGTACCCCATTATATCTACCAATAAACTCATAATCTAATGCTATGTTATTGATATTGGTTATTGGATTCCCATAGCTGTCCTGCGCCATTACGATGGTGCCTCCAAATATTACGTACACGTTGCCTCCATTTGGGCACATGACACTCAGGTTATCGTGTATAAACTGAGTATAATCAGTTACTTTTTTTGCATCTTCCAGATTCTCTTTGTATTCATCCAGATATGTTCTGATCAGACTGGTAATATTATCGTTGCCCATCTGATTGAATACATATCTGTATATTTCTTCTATTTCGGCTGTAAATTCGCCTTCCATAAAGGCATCCTTTACAGCATCAATGATATGATCCGGCTCCACGTCACCTTCTTCCATGGCTGTCAGATAAAATGAAGCTGCGGAGTATACATATTGCTCGAAATTGTCTATATCTTTTGAAAGGAGACTTTCATCAAGTAACAATACATCCTTTATCTGAGATACCAGAGAAGTGTCAAATACAATATCATCTGCATATTCATCATTTTTTATCTCCTGAAGATATTCTAATACAGGCATTTCTTTGTTCTCGTTCATTTCCGTCCCCTCTCCGGAAGCTTCTGTTTCCTCTACGTTTGCTACAGTATCACTGACTACTTCAGGACTGTTTTTGCCACAGGCAGCCATCATAATCGATAGTGATAACACGCTTAACACATATATTGTTTTGTACTTCATGCACAACTCTCCTTTTTGGAATTTATATGTATATTATACCATATAAAATAAAACAAGCAAGCATGATCGGATTTCTGATAATTTTCTCTGCATATTTATAGGATGAAAAAACCTTCCCAAATCGTGCAAAGGGAAGGTTTATATATATCATGTTGAAGTAAATTTCTTATATCTCGTGTTCCTGCTTCTTCTGATGCAATATACGGTTCTTTTCGTCATCGTTTCGGAGGCAGCTGTTGAACAACGTATCAAATATTTTGTCTATTTGGCTTTTAGAAAGAATTTTACTTTTACTATTAAATTGGCATATGATCCTTTCAAGATCTGTGTCATATCCGACAAATATATCCGGATGATCTTCATGGTAAAATTTATACATATTACTCCAGCCAAGCTCAAATAATGGTTTTCGCTCATGATCTAAAAATGCCACCATATTGTATATCGGCAGGCTATCGACAATATCATTCAGCCCTTTTTCTCTCAATAAATCCTTTAAGCCGAGAATATGTCCACTATTCTGTATTATCGGACTCAAATGAGATTCATTTTTTGCTGTGGTCCACTCTTTATCCTCCATATCTTTACATGTTATCGGAACACTCCAGTTTTTAACTTCAATACAGAATATACCATGTTCGCATATCACAAGACAGTCAATCTCCTGTTCGGCTCTGTTTTTAGCATTTGGCACATAAATATTCCACAACATACGCTTGTATCCTTCATAGGAAGAAAATGTATATTTAGGTACCCAGAATTCTATCTCATCATTCGATGCATTATATAGGCAGTCCGAATAAATATTCCTTATAATATTACCGGTACATCTGTAATAGTCTGAATATGCGTAAGGACGCAGATATGTACCTTTATCGTCTGAATAGGATTCTCCACACAATCTGAAAAATGACGGTTTAAAGTAATTTATATCTTTTTCGAAATAATATTGTTGTGCGTCTATCAGGACGTGATGCTGTATGAGTTTGTTTCGGGCCAGATGATTATAATATTTATCGTATGGAACAAAATACCATCCGTCCATAGGCCGGCTGTTAGCGGCTATATCATAAATTTCTTGAATGTATGAGCTGGAACACATAACGTATTCGTAATCTTCTTCAGCTCTCTCATCATAAACAAGAATGTTTTTAACTCCATTTTGCATAAGGGTTATGGAACGCTGTTTCCCATGCTTTTCTATAATACTGTCAATATACTCGTAATTTAATTCAGGATCCTGCTTATCACAGTTATAATACGAAGCTGTGAATATTGCAGGAATTTTAATGAAACTTGGGCCATTTTCTATATTTTGGAGGATAGTGACAGAACTGCATCCTATATAGTCATCTGTATCTATTTCAGACATGTCATTAATCAGGAATCCATTCAGTTTGGGTATGGAGTGTCTAAAAATATCCTTTAAGTAACCTGAAAAGTTATCTTTCTCCTGTCTGTTTTTAGCTTGGGCAGATATATCAGAAGAGACTATATTATTTTCTGGCTTTGGTATTTCCTTTTGCTCAATAGTCGGAGTCGGATTTATTGGTTCAGAATTATGAAACGAATTTTTGATTGCAGCAATCACTTTGTATATCAGATTTGGATTGACCAGATATATTATAAATAAAATAATTGCAGCTGGGATAATAACATAGAGAAGAAATACAAATACCAACAGAAACATGATTGCAGAGCCTCCTTTTTTGCTTTTATTATAGCATATATGTCTGCTTTTTGCGAAAGACTCAGTTAGGGAAAGGAAATGCCTTTTGAGATATACTATATTGACTATTCTTTTTTATGCGTATCAAAAATTATCGGGTGAATATATTAAATGATGAAACTATATTGACTCATTAAAGTGATTAAAAGGTCCTTTACATTTCAATATGTCTCAATTATCCAACAAAAAAAGCACTCATAAGAGTGCTTTTTAATATTTTTCTTTATACTCTGCTTATGCTAATTTTTCGAGAGCTGATTCCAGTGTTCCGAATCTGTTTTTTATGTTTGCATTCTCATTGAAATCATTCATTATATGCATAAATGCAGTTTCAGCATCTGTATATCTGCGTCTCATTGTTTCAGGAGACCCAACTTTTCTGCCTGACACAGAAATGGTATAAGGGAAGTAAATGTTTTCTTCCTTGCGAATGATCAAATCCCATTCATTTCCACAAATCGTATGCCGAAATGACAGGCACTGCCCTGCTTCCCAAGTTTTTGATGCCTGGATTGTATTTAGAACAAATTCTTTATTCATATAACTGCCTCTTTCTGTAATCACCAATATCAATCAATTAGGAATTTCTGATAGAACACTTCTAATTCTTCCTCTGGCATTTGCTCATATGCTTCATCCAATGCAGTATTTATGGCATCTTTGTCCCAGCCGGAGTTAATCTCATATCCAAGAAATTCCTCAATATAATCTGTTCCCCAATCGAGTAATTCCCTTTTAAGATTTTCAAATCTTTTATCCATATAATCATCCTTTCTGTCTGTTAATTTTATGAAACAGATGTAAGTAAATAGGTATAATCATCTTCTACAAATGATTTAAGATCTCCCGGTGTCATAAGAGTCGCTATTTTTGAAAGATTCTTAATGTTCCGTTCTGTATATGCTATAGTTTTTCTATTCATATATTCAGAAGGAATATGCCAATTTGGATATGTTTCATTCTCGCAGCTCCACTTCATATAACCTTCGCCATCCATAGGTTCCCCTTCATTGTAGAATTTCATGAAACAATACTTAATTCCATCATCTGTTACGTCTATAAAAAGCTGTCCATTATTATTATCTTGATTGAATAAATACTGTAAATCTCCGTCCGCATCATCTTTCACTTCTCTGATGATACAAGAACTAAGCGTAATATCTTTCATATCAAAATTTGTATCGCAAATACGTATTAGTTTTTCCAATTTTTCTTCATCATTGAAGTAATATTTGTACTTCATAAAGACATCTTCGATCTCTTCTACAATATATCTTGCACGGCTTATCATCCTTTCTCCGTAGTTCCATCCATAATATCTTGCAATCAGCCCCTTATAGTTATGTGTTATCGGATTTGGAGTTGCAGCCCTGCTTATGTAGTTTACATTGTATCTTATATAAATTTGACTTCTCTGACCCATAATTTCACCATTTTCCCTTTCTTTTCTAAAATAACTCAACTTCATTATTCTAATCGAATATGTAGGCATATCCTTCAGAGACTCCATTTACAGTCATTCCCCAACCGAATTGATATTTGGAGCTATCTCCATTAAGATTCCAATTCAGGGTTTCCTTTACGTCGTCCATATTTAGAAAATGAGTAATTCCACGTTCTTTTATTCTATCTTCGCCCCAATCACTATTTGTACGATTATCATGAACGGATACTGCAGTGATTTGCTTGTGTTCTTTATCACTTATTATTTTTACAATAAGCTTCGCATTCTTTAGAGATTTTAATCGCATAGTTATTTTCTCTCCTTACTTCTTAACTGATCATCAATCTCACCTAACCTGATAAGCAACTGTTCTCTTTCTGATAAAAGCTGCTTATTTTTCACTAAGTATTCTTTTAATAGATCTTCGGCAAATGAAATAGCTTCGTCCTGCATTCTCTGATAATCACTGGAGGAATCAGGATAAAACCCTACTTCATTGAAAATGTTATCAATAGCCTTGTGAAAGTCTTTTTGCAAAAATAGATCCATCGTAGCCTGTTTCGTATTTGGAGATGGAAATTGTTTATCTGCATCCAGATACTCTTTGATCCTATGAGCTACATTGATCTGCATAATCGCATAACTCTTAAAATAGCTATTTGTTCTTTGATTTTTATAGAGCTTCATTAAATCATTCATAAAATCACCTCATATATTTCATAATATGCATTTCAGTACAATCATCTGTACCTACTTCTTCACAGCCGATACCCATATATTTGATCTTCAGTTTCTTACTGCATTGAAGGACGATATCGGCTGAAGGATAGTTATTTCGCAAATTTTTAAATATTAGCCGTAAATATCCATGAGCACGAAAAACAGTCATAATCTCCAACCATTCAATATAAATTCCCTCATTGGGCAGATCAGAGAGAAAAATAAGCCCTATTTGCTGTTGCGCTTCATTCAGAATGCCATAAACACGATCGCATCTGACTTGAAAACACTCGTAGGCAGCTTTATTTTTCTGCACAAATTCTATAGTTGCCTTTGAGGAAACACATCTGCATTCCTGGAACATTTCAATACACCTGCCTATTCAATATTTGAAAAAGAGTGAGGGCAACCACTCTCACTCTTTCAAAAATGTTATACACTCTATTATTCATCGACTTTTCCAAATACTTTCTCGTAGTCATCGCCATCAAGATTTTTTTCAGCAAAGTCTTTTGCTGCTTCTTCAGAAATAGGTTTTATTGCATGATGAATGCAATCACTGTGCCATTCTTTTAATATGAAAAACTCACCTGTTATCTTTTGATACAGTGTTTGCCACAAATATGGATTACCATTATCATATTCTGTAGATTCTGCAACTTCTTTAGCTGTATCAGTATCATACATTTTTCTATTGATTACTTTTCTCATGATTTTTCTCTCCTTAATTTATTTTATAAACATTCAATAAAGTCTTTATCCCGGCGGTATATATATACTGAGTCGGAAAGGACTTCCTCCGCCTCAACCTGCGACTGGTTAATCTCCTTTACCATCATTTTTAGCAGCTCACTTTCCTGTGTTCCGTCAGCCGGCAGAAGAATCACTTCATGGATAGAAGAAGGCAGAATGTACAGATCCTTGCCTGTCACCATGGCAAAGTCCTTTAGGACATCCTTATAGAGGATACAGGCTGCACCATTTACTCTGGATTTATTGCTCAGCACATACATGGGTACCTCCTGCTGTATATCCTCTATCTCGCAATCTCCCGCTTCTCCCCGCGCCTTCATTTCTTCCAGAACAGACTTCATGTCAGCCAGCTCATACCCCTGTAACATCTGCGTATTCTCCAGTGCACGCTCATATAGCTCACGCGCATTGACCTTCCAGAGCTGCATATGGGCATTGCGTATCAGAATAGTGGCATTTGAAAACTCCTCCGCTGACACAAGGCACTGAAATACGATAGACAGATCATGAAACGGGATATGTGGAATATCCTGCAGCAATTCCCTGTTCCTCTCTGTATTGATCAGCTTAAAGATAATTCTGTTCTTCACTGTCTCATAATTCAGGAAAAATTTCATATCAATACTGCGATTGATTTTATTTCTCTCATATGTATCAATAACTTCATCAATAACAGTTCCAAAAGTAGTATCCCCCTTTTCATAGGCATCATAATACGGATTCAGATAAATTGTCGGAGCAACACTAAAATTTCCATTCGCCTTTATCAAAATACCGGTTAAAATCACTCCATTATTTTTTGTGACATTATGGGTACTTACACTATAATGTGCTCCCATTCTATCTGATACTGTGTTTGTTACGGTAGTAATAAAATTTTCGAAATTCATTTTTACTTCTCCTTTTCCTTCTTGTTTTGTTTGTAATTGTTTATTTACTTCTTTTTGTGTTCTTCTTTTTTCTTTACAGAACTGCTGTCTGCAATGTGACACTTCCCGGTAACTACCTGGCCATTTTTTACGCAAACCGCATGTTCAATGATGAATGTCCTCATTTTTTCTCCTTCCTGCCGTTTTCAGGCAACAAAAAAACCGACTAGGAATTCCTAATCGGTTTAATAAATAAAGTATATTATGTAATTTTTAATATAGGCATATTATACCATTATGATTATATTATTTCAAGAAAAATCTGAAACAAATAAATTTTGACCGTATGGAACTGATTGGAAGCGAAAATGTGTATCACTGCATATGTAAGAAGTTCCATAAGTTTTCACATCATAGCCAGAAAATCATCCTCAGAAATAATGGCAATCCCCAGTTCTTTTGCTTTTTTATTTTTACCTGAGACCGACTCCCTATCATTGTTAATTAGATAACTGGTTTTCCCTGATACAGAACCACTTGTTTTTCCACCATTCTGCTCTATGAATGCTTTCATCTCATCTCTGTTCTTGAAATGATGCACATCTCCGGTAATAACAAATGTCAGCCCTTCAAGCTTGGTTCCTGATGGTTTTTTTTCTGGAATAACAATATGAATTTCTTTAAGCAGCCTCTGAATTTCTCTGTTGCAGTTGCATGAGATCTCTTTATCCTGCACAAAAGGAATCCATCTGAGGTATTGATTACCCCAATCTAACAGATTCTGATTCAGCACATCCCCAATACCATCTACCGTTGTAAAATCACAACGGCTATAAATCTTATCAAATAATTCAAGTACATTTCCATTAAATGCCAAATCAAGCATTTTCGCCTGTCCTTCTCCAATACCTGGAATGCCTAAAGAATGTAAGAAAGGTACAAAAGATACATCCCTGCTTTTTTCGATTGCAGCAATCATATTAGCATAGGATTTTTCTCCAAATCCTTCCATGGATATGATCTCTTCCCTATGCGCATCCAGATGATAAAGATCAGAAAACTCCCTTATCCAGCCAAGGCCAACAAATTTTTCAATTGTGGCTTTGGATATTCCTACGATATTGAGGCAGCCCCTGTCTACGAAATGAGTGTACTTGCCTACATGTTTTGCCGAACAGTTAGGATTCGGGCAGATTGATACTTCTACTCCTTCATCTGAAATAACCGGTTCTGTATCAGCTCCGCAACAAGGGCATTGAACCGGATGAGATTCATCATATTTCAGGTCATCCCCTTTTGTCAGATTATCAACAATCTGCGGAATGATTTTATTGGCCTTTATGATACTGACTGTATTACCGGGCCGCAGCTTTAAATCCTTTAATACAGAAACATTGTGGACACTTGCACGACTTACAGTTGTTCCCTCAATCTCAACAGGATCAAAAACAGCAACCGGATTAAGAAGACCGGTGCGACTTGCAGACCATTCTATTTTTCGCAGTGTTGATGTAACAGCTTCATCTTCCCATTTTAAGGCAAAACCTACAAGTCTGTTCGGGAATTTATTTGTGCCTGGTCTCCTTTCTGCATACAGAACATCATTTGCTGCAACTACCAGCCCATCTACCGGGAATTCATATTCAGGAACCTTTGACGTAAACTCTTCCATAGTCCTGATCAGATAGTCTGATGAGCAAAGCAGATATTCAGTTACCGCAAAACCTAACTTTTCCAGATGCTGCATTTCATAAAAAAATTTTCCTAAAAATTCCCGGTCTTCCAT
>UMAL01057667.1_pt1 | contig 13516 bp, 10 predicted proteins | sample 1963691 | NCBI WGS metagenome assembly UMAL01 (sample SAMEA4835914, study PRJEB28245) | human gut metagenome | biome: gut microbiome; material: fecal sample | place: Denmark | collected 2008
TCTGGCGCTGTCCGGAATATGCGTTCTTTCCACCCTTCACGATCACCTGCTTCTGTTCCAGCAGCATGAAAAGCGCGTCCGCCTGATTCTGGAACAGAAAAAGGCCGGCTTTCGGGAAATTGTGGTTCCTCCCCTCGTTCCACCCTCCCCGTGGTGCTCCTTCATCTTCTGGGTGGACCTGTCGCAAAACCCGGAAGACTACGTCAACCGGGGCGCGGCTGTGTATTATGGAGTTAGGAAAATTTTTATTGAAAAATTAGAAAATTAAATAATAATAAAGAATATGAAATATTTTCTTGGTTCATCAGCAATTCAAAAATTGTGGGAATATGGGATGATATTTCTGCTGTGCGTGCTCTGTATCAATGTTCCTCTTCATGCAGAAGATGAGGAGGAATGCTGGAATGATTCTTTGTTGAAGATTATAACAAAAACAGAACAGCCTTCTGCGGAATTCGTCCTGAATATTCACCGGGATGAAGAAAAGGCTTATGAAAGAAAAGAGGTCGGAATTGGAGAAAGATTCAAGTTGATATTATCAGGCAAGCTTGTCGAGGGGCAAAATGCCCAGAACGTAAAAAATATTAAGTGGCACCTTCTAAGTGGCCAAGAGTATTTGAAAGAATGGCCAAAAAATACTGATGGAAGGTCAACCTTGAATGTAGAAGCAAAAAAAGAATTTCTGAAAGATTCATTAGATGAAAAAGGGAAAAAGAAAGACGGTAAGGTTGTGGTTCAGGCAGAATTAAATGGGAAAAGGACAAAAAAGTTGGAGATAGAGGTTCTCTTTCCTGAAAAAATGTGGAGCAAGCATGCCCAAGGAGGAGTTCCTGCCTCTTTTCAGGATGAGTTGACGATGGGAGCTTCCATGTTATTAGAATTAAGAGTGCAGCCATTGAAGGTGAGCTTTGTTGAAATAGATGTGATTGAAAGGGACTTGGGCTCTTTCAAGGATCAAGGAAGTATAAGTGAAAGCATAGATCCAAGGCATACGCCTGCAACAGGCTGTGATGCGAGAATAGATGTTTTGCCCGGCAATAAATTTTGGGATAGAGCTACATCAAGTGTGGATGTCCGTTTTGTAATAGAGATTAATGGAGTTCCTCCTCTGCATAAGTTGCCTCAAAAGTGGCATTGGGCATGTCAATGGAGAGTTCATTATGGAGGAGGATTGGACAGTAAAAATAAGGACGGTGCAGTAATCGTAGAAGAAAATCAATATTTTGTATTTGAAAAATTGGCTCTTGCCAATGGTCATTCTTATTTAAATTCTTCTATAAACAAATTTGGCTGTTTTGTCACAAGGAATACATTGAATTTGAGATATTTTTTCGGTCCTGAAGAGAAAAAATAACAGAATGAAAAATTATTTAAGAATCATAGGTGTTTTTATCCTCGCGTCTGTCATGAATGTTAATGCAGCGCAAACGATAATAATTAAAGCTCCGGATGTTATCCCTATTTTCAAGGAGGAACCGGAATTGGTCCAGGGATGGGCGCAGTTGCTGAGAGATGGAAAATTGAAGGAATTTTATCAGAAGGTCCATAAGTCTCAGGAATTTATTGAGGAAATGAATTGGGAGGAATTGAAAGAAGGGGATCTCAATAAATTTTTATGGATATGTTATTATGTCGCCAAAGCTCCTGCTTTTCAGGTAGATTATGATGAAAGTACAGATTCTATCAACCATGAAGGTTTGGATTACAGAGAAAGAGACAATTTAGCTACTGAAGGGGTAAGAATGTGCTGGAACCTGCCGGAAATTGTTTCTCAGCATGACCTGAAAAGAAAAGAACTGGTAGAATTATTATCTTTGTATGTTGCTGCAATGACTAAAACTGTGCGTGATGATTATAATGAGAAGCTGCCTGAGAAACATGCAAAGATGGCTGGAGAATACGAAAAAATAGTACAGAAACGGTTAAAGGAGTATGCAGAGAAGCATAGGGGAGATGGAGTTTGGGGTTCTGGTGATATTGAAAAAAAGCGTATATATTATTATAATAAAATAGCTTCCAATGAAGTTAGAAATTATTCAGCTGCCCATTATCTCAAAAATTCACTTGAGCCGGCATTAATGAAAATTTTATTGAAATGTTTTCCGGGCGATAAAAATGAGGTGGAAAAATATCTTAAACTGGCAGGATATGAAGGAAAGGCGATGGACGAATTGATCAATCGAACTGTAGGGAGGGATGCAAGCACTAAATTCCTATACAAGGGTGATCGAGGACGCAGATATGAACAGGCGCTCCGGCAACAGACTGGAAAGAAGAAATAAATTATAGTTATTTTTGAAAAGAAAACTATGAGTTTTGCTAATGAGTAGTGAATAGGCAAAGATCATAGTGGTTTCCTAAGAGATCAGGGCAGAATATAAGGATGGAGGAACGGTGACAAAGAGGTTTCCGGAAGGTGCGACCACCGTTATAGGAGCTTCCGCTATGTCAAAATTATTGAGAGGGACAAAAGGGAGGAGCCTTCCGGTACGGATTTCGACTCAGGTTATTCCAAGAATGGTGCGAATGAAGTCATAGAAGTATTTGCAACGAATCAATTGTAGGATAATGTCACGGGGGGGATTTTTGCCGTCGACTTGGAACATTCCCATTTCCCAAGCGTGGGACTGGGTGTGTTCCTGGTGTGCATCCATGATGGGAGGAGGGAGAGGACTCGGAAAGCCTTGATGGCCACGAGATCGTGAAAGCGCGATGCCATTTTTGTTTTGCGGAATTTTACAGGCGGGAAATTTGAGGACCACAGTGGTACGATATCGTGACGATTACCAAATTTGGCTGCTGTGTGGCAGCATGGATTATGAATTGAAGACCAGAGTGGTGAGGCGGATGAACGGTTTAGCCTTGGATATATCTGGAATTGTCACTCGATGCCGTGTGAAAAGAAGTGATTTGACCGGGATATGGAGCGACTGTGTTAGAAACATTCCGGGAGCGGTATGATCCGGAATTGAACCGGGAACAGGAGCCTTGGGCTCTCTACTGCAATAATAAGTTGATGAGCAATTAAAAAAGAAACGACAGTTGCAAGTACGAATTGGAAAAGAGGTTGGAGGCTGCGTTTGTGGAGATGCTGGTTCACTTTTATCCGGGCCAGGCCGGAGAAGAGGTCAAGTATTTTAAAAAGGCCGGATACGCTGATTAGGAAATCGGAGGCCTGATTGATGACCGTGCTGCCGGGCGTGAGGGCGGAACGGAATTTTTATATAAGGGAGGCCGCGGACACCAGCACGATAGAAAGTTGGAGCCTCACGGTTCCGGGCGTTTGGAATAATACGCAGGAACATGAACTATCCGGAAAAGAGGAAGGCTTCTATTTCTTTGCGTGGACAGGAGAGTCTTCAGGCTTGCCCGGAAAGCGTGGCGGACTCCAGTTTGTTCCGGGATGGAAAGAAAAATATGGGTAGGAAGTTTTTCAATTCATCGGAATCGCGTAAGAGTGCAGTTTTTTGAATTCGCTGCCTTGCGGGCCTTGGTCCGTGATGCCGTTGTTGGGGGCGGCATAGGTGTCCAGAGTCATGGAGTCCGGGTAGATGTTCAGGATGTAGTAGGCCGTGATGCCGGAGCGGTATTGCAGGGTTTTTACGCGGGATTTTGCGGGCAGAAGGAAGGGGATGGGCAGCACCTTGTTGCCCGCGGGGGCGCAGATGAGGGAGGTGAGGGTGTTTTTCCCGTCCGGGGATGTAATCATGTACAGGTCGTGGGCATGCAGGTGCCCGGTGATGACGAACCGCACGCCGGCGTCCCGGAGGTTGCGGTAAAAGATGTTCTGCTGTTCCGCCGCGCTGTCGTTGTAGCGGCCCCACAGGCATTCCCGGAATTGCATGGGAGTTTGCAGGGTGCGGTGGGTGAAAATTAGGCAATGGCGCGGAACGGTGTTGGCCTTGCTCCTGTTGCGTTTGACCCACGCGCTGAAGTCTACGAGCTGGTCCGGGGTCAGGTCAATGTCCATGAAGTACAGGGAGGCGTTTTTATGGCGGATGCCGTAGTTCAGTTTTCTGGTGGCCAGCCCTTTGGCGCCCTGTTTCCGGGTAGGCAGGAAGAGTTCCCTGAATTGTTCCGCGCGGAAGGGCAGCGATTCATGGTTGCCGCGCACGGCGTAGAAGGGGATGCCTTTTTCCTCCAGCATCTTGTTGAGTTCCTTGCGCTTGGCGAGTCCGTTGACGGGGGCGCTTCCTTCAATGTCCGCCATGTCCCCCACCTGGACGACCATGTCCACCTGGTGCTTCAGGATTTCCCCATAGAGGGTTTTGATGAAATTGACGGCTACCCCTTCGCTTCCTTCCATGCGTTTGGGGGAGTCATGCGTGTCGCCGATGATGGCGATTCTCCACGGAGCGGGTTCCTCCGCGTGCACCGCTTGAAACAGAAAGATGAGAAATAGCGCAAGATATTTCATGGCACCCCGTTTTTACCGCCCGCCTGCTTTCCAGGCCAGAAAATTATGCATGCGCCGGAAGAAGGCCGGACGGGTGCTTCTCTTTTTCCTTTTAAAGGTGGCAGTTCGGGGCTGGCCGGAAAAGCTCCACAGCAGTTAGAACCATGAGAGGGATACTCTTTTCACCGGAGAAACAGGTCCTTTGACGGATTTTATTGGCGGAGGAATGAGCCATTGTGAAGACCGGCTTGCCGGGCCTCCGGAAGGTTTTACCCTCTTTTCAGTGAAGAGGCGTTTTTCTATTCCGGTTGCCGCTGCCCGGAGGGGAGGGCCGTCATCCCCTTGCAGGGAATGCTTTTCCGTTTTTTCCCATCAGTGGGAAACGGAGTTGGAAAAGATATTGATTACCAATACTCCGGCAATGATGAGCGCCAGACCTGAAATCGCTGCCAAGTCCAGGTGCTGCTTGAATGCCACCCACCCGATGGCGGAGATCAGCACAATGCCCATTCCCGACCAGATGGCATACGCAATGCCCACAGGGATGTTTTTCAGCACCAGGCTGAGGCAGTAGAAGGAGCCTGCATATCCGGCTACGGTTATGATGGTGGGCAGGAGCCTGGTAAATTGTTCGCTCTGCTTCAGGAAAGAGGTGGCGATTGTTTCCAGAACAATCGCCAGCAACAGGATAAGATATGCTTTCATGGATTCGTTCCTGCTAAGGCATCGCCCGGGAACTGCCAATGATTATGGGCATCGTGAAGATTTGAGAGAGTAAAAGCCAGGCATTTGAGAAGTCAATGCCCGGCTTTTGATGGAGCGGACGGCTTCGGCCGGAGGTTGCTGTCAATGGACTTGCAGGGCTTTGGCCTGTTCATCCGTGAGTTCCACGCAGTGCCAGGGAAGGCCGCGCTTGTTGAGTTCGTCCATGAAGGGGTCCGGATCGTTCTGCTCCATGTTGAAGACGCCAGCGCCGGACCATTTGCCCGTAAGGATCATTTCCGCGCCGATCATGGCCGGAACCCCCGTGGTGTAGGAGATGGCCTGGGATCCAACTTCTTCAAAGCATTTTTCATGGTCGCAGATGTTGTAGATGTACACGGCCTTGAATTGGCCGTCCTTGGTTCCGGTGATGACGTTGCCGATGCAGGTTTTTCCTTTCGTGGTCTTGCCCAGGTCCCCCGGGTCCGGCAGCACAGCCTTGAGGAATTGAAGCGGAATGATTTCCACTCCATTGTACATGACCGGGTCAATCCGGGTCATGCCCACGTTCTGGAGCACTTCCAGGTGCTTGAGGTAGTTCGGGGAGAAGGACATCCAGAATTGGGCCCGGCGGATGGTGGGGATGTGCTTGACCAGGCTTTCCATTTCTTCATGGTACATGCGGTAGATTTCATAGGTGCCCACTTCCTGCGGGCAGGTGAAGCTCCGGTGCATGCTCATGGGGGCGGTTTCTCGGAAGGCGCCGTCTTCCCAGTGGCGGCAGGGGGCAGTCACTTCCCGGATGTTGATTTCCGGGTTGAAGTTGGTGGCGAAGGCCTTGCCGTGATTGCCGCCGTTGACGTCAATGATGTCCAGCGTATGGATTTCGTCAAAGTGGTGCTTGAGCGCCCATGCCGTGAAGACGTTGGTGACGCCGGGGTCAAAGCCGGAGCCCAGCAGGGCAAAGAGTCCGGCCTTGCGGAATTTGTCCTGGTACGCCCATTGCCAGGAGTATTCGAATTTGGCTACGTCCCGGGGTTCATAGTTGGCGGTGTCCAGGTAGTTAACGCCGGTTTCCAGGCAGGCGTCCATCAGGTTCAAATCCTGGTAGGGAAGGGCCACGTTGATCAGCAGCTGCGGCTTGACTTCCCGGATGAGGGCCACGGTGGCGGGCACGTCGTCCGCGTTCACGGCGTGGGTGGTGATATTGACGCCCGTTCTGGCGCGTACATCGTCCGCAATGGCGTCACATTTGCTTTTCGTGCGGGAGGCCAGATGAATGTTTTGAAAGATGTCCGGCAGTTGGGCGCATTTGTTGGCTACCACATGTCCGACGCCGCCTGCTCCAATGATTAAAACCGTGTTCATGATATGCCCAGTACATAAGTGAAAACAGTTTGAAAGGCAACCCCGGATTTGGTGCAATAATGACACTGCCTTCCCACGGTCCAAATGGCTGTTCCCGTCGGCTGCCGGACGGCGTTTTCCTTGCGGAAGGCGCGGCCTTTTGGAAATTTTCCAAAAATGATTGAACAAGAGATTGACGCTGGATGTCGGACTCTTCAATATTGAACTGTAGATATGATTAGACAAATTCTGCCAATAGTTGTTGCCGCCTGCGTCGCTCCCTGTTTTGCCGCGGAAGGATGGATTACCGATATGGATGCCGCCAAGAAGCAGGCCGCCGAACAGAAGAAGGACCTCATGATCGAGTTCACCGGTTCCGACTGGTGCCCGCCCTGCATGCAGCTCCGCGCCAACGTGTTCAGCAAGCCTGATTTCCAGAAGGACGCCCAGAAGAATTTCGTGCTCGTGGAGCTGGATTATCCGCGCGGCAAGGAACAGTCCAAGGAAATGAAAGCCGCCAATGACAAGCTTGCCCAGCAGTACGGCGTGCAGGGGTTCCCGACGATCGTGTTTGCGGACGCTTCCGGCAAGCCCTTCGGGGGATTTGTGGGCGGCCGTTCCAAGGATGACGTGATGAAGGCCATGCAGGACGCCTTGAAGAACAAGGAAGCCCTGAACGCCGCTGAGGCAAATGTAGCCAAGGCCACCACGGATGAAGCGAAGGTTGCCGCCCTGATGGAAGTGCTCAAGCTGGCGCCCCAGGAGTATGTGGACAATTTTTACGGCGACGTGAAGGCGGAAATCAAGAAGCTGGACAAGGATGACAAGTCCGGCTTGAAAGCCGCTGACGCGCACGCCGACCAGCTTAAGAAGGAACAGAAGGACGTCCAGGATTATCTTGCCGGCAAGCTGACGGACAAGACCACGCCTGCGGAAGCCCTCCAGGTGGTCAAGGCTTATCCCGACCGTGACAAGCTTCTGCCGGAAACCCAGCAGGATTTGCTGATGATGGAGTTCGGGACCTACCTGAATTCCACTGGTGACGTAGACGGAGCCGTGCTGATTCTGGACAAGGTGGCCGAATTGATGCCGGGTACGGAAGCCGGGCAGCGTGCTCCCCGCATCAAGGCCGGCATTCTTGCCAACAAGGACCAGATCAAAGCTCAGATTGAAGCAGCCAAGAAGGCCCAGAGCAAGTAAGTAAAAGCTCCCTTTCCTTGATTCCCTGATTTTGGAAAACGGCCCCGCAGCGGTTCATGCCGCTGCGGGGCTTTTCTTTTTTTCGCCATGAGCTGCTCGCTTAAGCGGCTTCCGTTGAGAGGGTGCCCGTCAGTTCCCGCCGGGTGCAGCCTGCCTTGAAGGCGTCTGTTCCTCTTTTACACGCGGCTGCGGAGAAGGGAGCATCGCGCCGCGCCGCTCTTTCCGCCAAGCCCGGTTATGGAAGAGAAAGGAATCCTGTGGAGCATGCATGCCTGTTTTGCGGAATAAAAAAACCGGCCCCGGCATGATGCCGGGCCGGCTGGCTGTATGCTCTCTCCGTGGGAGAAAAAGGGCGTTATTGAAGCTTGATGACGGTGTCCAGGCTGTCCCAGGCCACGCCTGCGGGCAGCGTGATTTTGTATTGGGCTCCTTCCTTTTCAAGCTTGGCGGCTTTTCCGTTTCCACTGCCGTTCACGATGACGGTCGCTTTTGTGAATTTCTCGCCGATGTCCTTGATGAAGAGAGGTTCGGAGCCTTTCAGCTCTTTTCCTTGTTGAGCAATCAGCGGGCTGACATGCAGGTAGACGGTTTTTTTGCCGCGCCGGTCCGTCTTGTAGCAGCTGCCGCCCCAGGGCTGGTCCTTGTAGGGACCTCCGCGGGTGTTGTAAATGGCTTCCCGGTAGGGGGCGATCCACTTGCCCATGGCCAGGAAGGTTTCAGCCTGTTTCGGGTCGAACGTGCCCAGCGGCGTGGGTCCGATGTTGTAAAGCAGGTTGCCGTCCTTGACGGTGTTGTTGATCAGGAATTTGATGGAGGTTTCCACGGGCTTGGCCTTCGCCTTGGAGGTGTAGGACCAGTTGCCCGTCCAGCGGGTGCCGGGGATGTCCGCCACGGTCATGCAGCTTTCCCAGGGCGTTTTGTCGTTGAACGGCCCCAGCTTGCATTCCGGCGTCAGAAAATCTCCTTTCAGGTCGTCGGGCAGCGGACCTTTGTTGCCTCCGCGGGTGCCGTTCATGCGGTTGTTGACCAGAATGTCCGGCTGGTACTGCTTGATGCGGCGCATCATGGTGCGGGGATCCCACTGGTTGAGGGAGCTGTTGCCCAGGCTGTCGAACCACAGCACGTCCACCTGCCCGTAGCGGGTGAGCAGTTCACTGATCTGGCCGAAGTAGTATTCCAGGTAGCGGTAGTGCTGGTCGGTCAGGTAGTAGGGGTTGTACCAGTCCCGCCCGGAATAGTAGAAGCCCAGCCTGAGCCCTGCCGCATGGACCGCCGCCGCGAATTGCCCCACGATATCCTTGCCGTAGGGGGTATTGGCGATGGTGAAGGTGTCGTAGTCGGAGGGGAAGTTGGAGAAGCTGTCGTGGTGCTTGGTGGTCAGCACGGCATATTTCATGCCGCTTTTTTTGGCGACGGACATCCACTTCCGGGGATCGTATTGTTTGGGATTGAAGCGGCGGTGGGCGGAGTCATATTCAAAGTCCATGATGTTTTTATGGCCGCTTGCGCTGTCCTTGGGGCGCGTCGCATTGCGTTCCCAGCTGATTTCCCGTTCCAGCAGGGAAGAGGGGTTCCAGTGGACAAAGAGGCCGAATTTGGCGTCCCGGAACCATTTTAACTGTTCGTCACTGGCCTTGAAGTCGAAGAGCCTGTTGACGGCTTCATTGATCAGGTCGCGGTCCGCGACCGGGGAAAAGACGTTTTTTTCAGGGGAAAGAACCACCAGTCCTTCCGCCATGGGCTGCATGCGGAAGTTCGGGAGGGGAGCCTTTTCCTTGTCTCCCAGCCAGAGGTTGAGTTTCAGCGCCCTGGCCACGTTCCCTATTTCGTAGGCCTTCTGGCCGCCCGCTTCCTCCATGATTTCGTCCGGCAGCTCCTTCTTGAAAACGGCCTGCACAAAGGGGTGGTTTACATAGATTTTCCCGTTTTCCCGGAAGGGCCTGATGTCTTCCGGCAGGGCTATCCGTTCGTTGGCCGCCATCGCGTAGGGGGCACCGTGGAGTTTGTCCGTGTCCACGGTGAAATAAACGGCGTCCTTGAGCTTTTCAGACAGCTCCTTCTGGAGTGCGTCCACGTTTTCCTGATAGCTTTTGCCGGGGTCAAAACGATTGTTGATGCTTTCCGCCTGCTTTTCCGTAATGACCGGGCCTATCCACGGGCTGGCAATCGCATCCTTCGTGCCGCCGCCCACGATGATCCGGAAATATTTTCCGGCGTCCTTGTCCGTCAGGGTGTAGGATTCCGCGTCCTTGCCCTGCTGCACCAGCACGGGCTTTCCGGTCCGGGAATCCGCTTTTTCCCATTGGATGACAGGGCTGGCGGGTTCGTCCTCAGGAGTGCTGTAGCGGCTCTCCAGCGTGGTTCCGACCACTTCCTCCCCGTTAATGTAGGCTCTGAGCCACGGAGCTACGGGCTCTCCCCAGGCCGGAGTGAGGAGCATCCCCCCAAATGCGGTCAGAAGACAGAAGGCATGGTTTTTGAGTTTAAACATGGGGGAAAAATTAAGGGAGGAACAGTTGGGAAAACAGGATAAAAAAGACTGTTTCAGAAAAGACCAGTGGAGGCGGTTTCCGGGATTTCCTTCCGGTAGAATCCTGTGGGGGATGGGAAGGCGGCACGTCATGCATCTGAGGCGGGGGAGGACAGGCGGCGTATTTGCCCAGGCTTCCCGGCGCGCAAGCGTCTCTTTTAGACGGTTTTTGTGAAGATATCCTGCGGCGGCCGGTTTTTCCCTCGGGAAGTGTTTCGTGCCCGTTGTTGGTTTGGTTCAGGAGAGGAACCACCTCCCTGCCGGCAAAGGAATGTCCACAAGTACGGGCCGGCCGTGAACGGAGCGGCATGATGCCCGGCAGTAGCGGAGGGAGGGATTTCCGGGAAGATTCCGTGAGCCGCGGAGCGGCGGTTGTATTTCTTGAGGTGAAGCCTTGCGCGGGGGAAGGAAACCTGACAGAATCCCGCCATGCGCCTGTTCATGATGTTCTGTGTGATGCTGCTGCTCGCCGGATGCGATACGCGTACCAGCGTGGAACGGGCGCAGGAGGAAGGAGTGCTGATCGTGGGCAATAATGCGGAACCGCAGAGTTTTGATCCGCATATTGCCACCTCCGTTTCCGATTTCAAGATTATCAATGCCGTGATGGAAGGGCTGCTGCGCGGGGATTCCAGGGATGACGCCGTTTTTCATCCAGCCGTGGCGGAGTCCTGGACGCATAATCCGGAGGCGGACAAGTGGTGTTTTTCCCTGCGGAAGGACGCCGTGTGGAGCGACGGCGTTCCGGTGACGGCCCATGATTTCGTTTATGCCTACCACCGCCTGCTTCATCCGGAGTTTGGCGGAAGGTATGCGGACATGCTTTATCCGCTGAAGAATGCGGAGGCTTACAACCGGAACAGGCGCAGCCTGCTGCTGTGCGGCCCCGGTTCCCGGCTGGCCGGGGAAGCGGGGCTGGATGGAGAGGCTCTGGCACGGGTGGATTGGGAGAGGCTGGACGGCATGGGCGCCCGGGAGCTGGAGGCGCTGCGGAAGGATATTTCCCGGATGGAGTGGCCGGACGGAATGCCGGAGGAAGGCGCGCGGAGAATCGCGGCCCGGATGCTGGAGGATGTCCGGGCCGGAAGACCGGATTTGTGGGAGGAGGCCCGTGTGGGCGTGCGCGCCGCGGACGATCATACCCTGGAGCTGGAAATGCGTTCTCCGATGCCCCAGCTTCCCCTGCTGCTGCTTCATTGCACCTGGTTTCCGGTTCCCCGCCATGCGGTGGAAGCCCACGGCGGCATGCTGGACAGGACGGGGGGCTGGACGCGGCCCGGCAAGGCTGTGGGGAATGGTCCTTTTCTGATGGCGGAGCACCGTTTCAATGATTATGTGGAGGTGCGGCGCAATCCCCGCTACCGGAACGCCTCCTCCGTCCGGCTGAACGGGGTCCGTTTTCTACCCACCGTGAACGGCTTTACGGAAACCCGCATGTTTTTCAACGGCAAGCTCCATGTCACCAATAACGTTCCCCCGGAAATGACGGCGTACGCGCGGGAGCGCGGCGGCGGTGATTTCTGCCAGGATGATTATTACGTGACTATTTTTTACCGGCTAAATACGTCGCGCGCGCCGCTGGATGACGCCCGCGTCAGGCGTGCCCTTTCCCTGGCCGTGGACCGGGAGACCCTGGTGCGTGACGTGGTGTGCGGGGGCGGCCAGCCGTGCTTCGGCTTTACGCCGGACGGCGCAGGCTACAAGACGCCGCACGGGGTGGAGTTCAATCCGGAGAAGGCGCGCGCCCTGCTGGCGCAGGCGGGTTTCCCCGGCGGAAAGGGGTTTCCGCGGCTGGAGTTGATGACCACGTCCAGGGAGGTGCAGAAGACGATGGCGGAAGCCATCCAGGGCATGTGGAAGAGGCACCTGGGCGTTCACGTGGATATCCGTTCCTGTGAATGGACGGCCTACAAGTTCGCGCAGAATTCCATGCAGTATGATTTCAGTTCCTCCTCCTGGTCCGGGGATTATCTGGACCCGTCCAGTTTTCTGGATTTGTGGAGCTCCGCCTCCGGGAACAACAACACGGGCTGGTCCCGCCCGGAGTATGAGCGCCTGCTGGCGGAGAGCCGCGCCACGGGAGACCAGGAGAAGCGCATGGCCCTGCTGGCCCGTGCGGAAGCGCTGATGCTTTCGGAGTCTCCGGTGATTCCCCTGTACTGGGCCAGGCGGTCCTATTTGAAGAGTCCGGAGGTGCGGGGATGGCATCCCCTGCTGCTGGACAACCATTTGTTTGAAGACATCAGCCTGGGCGCGCCCAGGGAGCAGGGGAAGGAGGCCGCGCCTTGACCAGGATGATTTTGAAACGCCTGGGGCAGGGGCTTCTGGTCCTGCTGGTGCTGGAGACCGTGACGTTTTTCCTGATACGCCTGCTGCCGGGCCACCCCTTCATGGGGGAGAAGAAGCTGCCGGAGCACGTCCTCCAGCAGCTCCAGACCAGCTACGGGCTGGACCAGAGCTCCCTGGTCCAGTACGGGCGCTACTGGTGGAACATGCTGGTCCATGGCGACCTGGGGCCGTCCCTGGTGAAGGAGGGCATCAGCGTGGCGGACATGATCGGCCAGTCATTCCCGGTATCCCTCCAGCTTGGCGTCATAGGCATGGTGATTTCCATTCTGGTGGGCATTCCCGCCGGGATCGTGGCGGCCCTGTACAAGAACCGGTGGATGGACTGGTGGGTGATGCTGGTTTCCATGGCCGGCATCTGTATTCCCGCCTTCGTGGTGGCTCCGCTGCTGGGTGTGGCGCTGGGCATGCATGTGCCCGGCCTGAGCGTTGCCGGATGGGATTCTCCCGGCTGCGTGGTGCTGCCTGCGCTGACGCTGGGATTGGTGAATGCCGCGTACCTAGCGCGCCTGACGCGCGGAGGCATGCTTGAGGTGCTGGGACAGGATTTCATCAGGACGGCCCGCGCCAAGGGGGCGGGCCCCTTCCGCACGGTCTGGAAGCACGCCCTGCGCGGCGGCCTGATTCCGGCCCTTTCCTATCTGGGGCCGGCCTTTGCCGCCATGATTACCGGCTCCTTTGTAGTGGAGACCTGCTTCCAGGTTCCCGGCATGGGCCAGCATTTCGTGAACGCCACCACGGACCGGGATTATTTCCTGATCCAGGGGCTTGTCCTGTTTTACGGCATCCTGATCGTCGCGGCCAACCTGGCCGTGGACCTGGTGCAGATGGCCGTCAACCCCAGATTGAGGGCGGAGTCATGAAGAACAGGGAATGGAACAGCATGGAGGAGCAGGGCTCCTCCCTGTGGAGAGACGCCTTTCTGCGGCTTTCGCGCAACCGCGCGGCCATGTTTTCCCTGCTGGCGCTGGCGCTGATTGTGGCGGCCTGTTTTC
>UMAL01056849.1_pt1 | contig 13497 bp, 10 predicted proteins | sample 1963691 | NCBI WGS metagenome assembly UMAL01 (sample SAMEA4835914, study PRJEB28245) | human gut metagenome | biome: gut microbiome; material: fecal sample | place: Denmark | collected 2008
ATATTGTGGTGGCAGATAACTATTACAACTCCTGCCCCGAAGCCCTGAAGCGTGTGCGCGAGATCACCGGTAAGGATTTCAAGTTTGTGGAAGCAGACATGACCGACCATGCGGCAGTTGAAAAGGTCTTTGCGGAAAATCCCGGCATTGACTGTGTGATCCAGTTTGCCGCCTACAAGGCCGTGGGCGAAAGCGTTTCCAAGCCCATCGAGTATTACTCCAACAACCTGAACTGCACCCTGAACATCCTGGATGTTATGCGCCGTTACGATTGCCATAACATCATCTTCTCCTCCTCCGCAACGGTTTACGGCGACCCCGCCAGCGTGCCCATCCGCGAGGATTTCCCTGTTGGTGCAACCACCAACCCGTATGGCACTACCAAGGTGTTTACCGAGCGCATCCTGACCGACTGCTGCAAGGCAGACCCGGAGCTGAACGTTGCTCTGCTGCGTTACTTCAACCCCATCGGTGCACATCCTTCCGGAAAGATCGGCGAGGACCCGAACGGCATCCCCAACAACCTGGTGCCCTACATCGCCAAAGTTGCCGTTGGCAAGCTGGAAAAAGTGCATGTGTACGGCAATGATTACCCTACCCCCGATGGCACCGGCGTGCGCGACTATATCCACGTTGTGGACCTGGCCCGCGGCCATGTGGCAGCCATCAAAAAGCTGGAAGAAAAGCCCGGCCTGTTCATCTGCAACCTGGGCACCGGCCACGGCTACAGTGTGCTGGATGTGATTCATGCATTCAGCAAGGCCTGCGGCAAGGAGCTGCCCTATGTCATTGACCCGCGCCGCCCCGGCGATATTGCTGAGTGCTGGTGCGATCCCAGCAAGGCCAAGCGTGAGCTGGGCTGGGAAGCTGAGTACGGCATTGACGAAATGTGCCGCGACAGCTGGAACTGGCAGAGCCACAACCCCGATGGGTATAAGACTGCTGAATAAGTTCACGGTTCAAAGAAAGCAATAAAACGAGAGCAATAAAACAGGGCGACCGGGAAAACTTCCCGGCCGCCCTGTTGGTGTATCAGGTAGCGTTTGTATGGGTTTAATGCGTTAGAAAAAAGCGTTTGACCCTGTGGAGCCCGTGGGAGCGCACATTGTACGCCCGGCCACGTAAGGCGGGATGCCCTCATCCCGACGTGTGCGCATATTACGGCCCGCCATGCAGGACGATGCGAGCGTCGTTTCCTACACATGGTTTGCAGGTTCGCAGCCCAATATTTGCGTTTCTTCCCTGTGCGGTGAGGGCATCGCGCCCTAGGGTGTATCTCAAGCATCCGGTTCCTTTTTCTCCTGCCCCATCCCCTGAATCTTTGCGTTCAGCCCGGCACCCAAAAACAGCACATTGATGTTCACATTCAGCCAAAGCGTAATCAGCACGATTGCAGCCAAAGAACCGTAAATGTACGATAACTTCCAGAAATGCCCGATGTAAAACGAGAATATTTTGGAAAACAGCGTCCACACCGCTACCACAGCGGCGGCCCCCGGCAGCTGATCCCGTATGCGGCGCTTGCCGCCGGGCACATAGGTGTAGATCAGTGTTACCGTCAGCAGCGAAAGCGCCAACGAAAGCACAGCACTGATGCTGAGCAGGCTGTGCAGCCGTTGCAGCAGCCCGCCCACCAGGGTATGCAGCGGCAGTAGCCCGGCCAGCCCGCGCAGGATTGGGCTCAGGCTTTGCACCACCATGGCAACCAGCATCAGGCCCTCAAACAAAAAGGTATACAGCACAGCCCACAAACGGTCAAACATTGTTTTGCGGGCACCGGGGGTCAGCTTTTGCAGCCCCTTTTGCACCGCGGCCATCCCACCGGAAGCGGAGATCACCGTGGTGATGGCGGCAAAGGAAGCCATGAAGGTGGTGGACTGATTATTCAGGTTGGCAATCACATCCACCGCCATTGACTGGATAGCCGGGACATCCGGCAAAAGCTGGGCAACCAGCGCGGCAATGTCCGAAACTGAATAAAACGGCAGCATGTTGATGATGACCAGTACCCACATCAGCAGCGGCAGCGATGCCGTAAGCAGCAGCAAGGTGGCGTGTCCGGCGTATACGGCCATATCCAGCGCCAGATACTGCCGCAGCAGGTCCAGCAGTGCAGGCAGCAGGGTTGAGGCTTGTTTTTTCATGGCGTTCTCCTGAATCCCCCACGCTCATGGGCAAAATAAAAAACATTATAAGGCAACACCGCACAATTCCCGCCTTGCGGCTTAAGCACCGCTCCGGCAGCTGCGGCACGGCATCTGCGTTGCCAAAATGCTCGATAAGACATCCAGTATTATCTGCGCTTTTGGCTTGGCATCTGCCGCACCTCGCTCGCCGTATCGGCACTTAGAATTATGCGGTATTGCCATAACCATTATACAGGCCCGCTCCCGCGCCTGACAATGGGCAGCTGGGGGAAAATGTGCCGCAGGGCAAAGTTTTTCGGTTTTGTACTGCTAACTGGCCGAACAGCCGCCGGGTGTGCTATAATAAACCATGAATAAAAACCGCCGCCCCGGCGGAAAGGAGAACTCAATGAAAGATTCCATCAAAGCTCTGCGCGAGCTGGAGAAAAGACTGTATGCCTACCAGTACGCAATGGCCGTTGCCGATTATGACAGTGAGACGGTAGCCCCGCCGGAAAGCAGCGCGGGCCGCGCCGAAGCCATGGAGGTGCTGAGCCGCGCCTACTTTGACCAGCTGGTCAGCGCTGACACCGCCGCCCTGCTGCAGCGCGCTGCCGCTGATGCCGAAACCGAACAGGAAAAGGCAGAAGTGCGGGAGTTGCAGCGCAGCTATGACGAGATTGGCAAGATCCCGGCAGAAGAGTACGCCGCGTTCACCAAGCTGACGCAGGAAAGTATGCCCGCATGGGGCAAGGCAAAGCGCGGCAATGACTTTGCCAGTTTTGCCCCGTATCTGGAAAAAATTGTGGAATCCCTGCGCGCGCAGGCCCACTATTTTGCCCCTGACCGCGACCCGTATGAAGTCTGGCTGGACCGCTATGAACACGGCCTGACCATTGCCCAGTGCGATACTTTCTTTGCCGCCCTGCGCGAGACCATTGTGCCGCTGCTGGCTGCCATAAAAGAGCGCGGCAGCGCCATCCGCACCGACTTTTTGTATCAGAATTGGCCCATTGAGCAGCAGCGCAACCTTTCCAAAAAGATCATGGAAGTGTGGGGGCTGGACCCGGACCACTGCGTATTGGGCGAAACGGAACACCCCTTTACCTCCGGCTTCTGGCACGGTGATGTGCGCATTACCACCCATTATATGCCGCAGGATATGTTCTCCAACCTGTACAGCGTGGCGCACGAGGGCGGCCATGCCCTGTATGAGCTGAATGTTGACCCCAAGTATGATTATACCACCCTGGCGGGCGGCGCAACCACCGGCCTGCACGAAAGCCAGAGCCGCCTGTTTGAAAACTATGTGGGCCGCAGCCGCGCGTTCATCCACTATTTGTATCCCACTTTGCTGGAGCTGTTCCCCCAGCAGCTGAACGGCGTGACCGAGGAAGAGATCTACCGCGCCGTCAACCGCGCCGAGCCGAGCCTGATCCGCACCGAGGCGGACGAGCTGACCTACTCTTTGCACATTATGGTGCGGTATGAGCTGGAAAAGGCCCTGATGCAGGGCACCCTGACCGTGGCCGACCTGCCCGCCGCCTGGAACGCCAAGTATAAGGAATACCTTGGCGTGGATGTGCCGGACGATACCCACGGCTGTTTGCAGGATATCCACTGGGCAATGGGTGATATGGGCTACTTCCCCAGCTATGCGCTGGGCAGTGCTTACAGCGCACAGGCGGTGGATGACCTGCGCAAAACCATGGACCTGGACGCCCAGTGGGCCGAAGGCAACATGCAGCCGCTGAAAGATGCTCTGCGCAGCCGCGTGTGGCAGCATGGCCGCGCCAAGGAACCGCAGTGGCTGGTGCAAAGCCTGTGCGGCGGCGCATTTGATGCCGCCCACTACACCAACTACCTGAAAAACAAATATACCGAGCTGTACGGCCTGTAAGCACAGCCGGTAAAAATAAAACAAAGCGGGCGCACCGTTATGCAATAGACGGCGCGCCCGCTTTGCTATAAGCAGGAAAGAGAGAATCAAATTTATTTTGCGGTGTCATCCGGTTTGGCGGGCTCTGCGGGCTGCGCCTGGGCGGCAGCCTTTGCAGCGAGCTTAGCCTGCTTTTTCTCCGCCCGGCGGGCTTTGCGGCGCTTGAGGGCGGGCCGTGCCACCAGCAGGATGGCAAGCACGATCAGTACCACCGGCCACAGGTAAACCACCACCAGGATGAGATCTTCGGCCCCATCCACAAAGCCGCGCCAGCCGCTGGTAACGGCTTCCACAAACTTTTCGCCAAAGGTGGTGGCGGTGGGGGTCAGAACCCGCACTTCCTGCAGGGAAATATCCACGGTGGAATAGCGCACCTGGTTATCCATCAGCCGCATCTGGCCGGTGTAGCTTTCCAGCTGATACTGCACATCCGAAAGCTGGCTTTCAATTTCCAGCAGGTCGGCGGTGGTTTCAGCTTTGTCGGCCAGGGCGTTCAGCCGGTCACGCTGGTCGTTCAGGGCTTTCAGGCGGGCTTCCACATCTACATACTCAGCAGTAATGTCCTGCGCGCTCTCGTTCAGCGAGGTCACGTTCCCGGCTTCCCCGGCGGCGGTCAAAAAGCTGCGGTAGTTTTCGGCGGGGATGCGCGCGGTGTAATAAGTATAGCGGCTGCCGGAATCCTTGCTGCCGCCCTGGTCAGTGCTTTCCAGGTAGCCGTTCGCGGCGGTTACGGCCTCCTGCAAGGCGGCGCGGGTGGTATCATAGTCGGTGGTTTCCATCCGCACGCTGGCGTTATACACGATCTTGCGGCTGCTTTCCACCGTGGAAGGATCCAGCATCGAGCTGGTCAGATCGTCTGAAGAAAAACTGCTGCCTTCCCCGGCTGCGGCGCTTTCGGCGCTGTAAGATTCATAGTCTCCGGCATCCTGGCTGCTAAAGGCGGCGGTATCGTTAGAAACAGCGGCGGAGTAGGTGCTGCGGCTGGTGGAACCGCAGGCAGCAAGGCTGAGCGCCAGCGCGGCGGATGCGGCAAGGCTGGCAAAGCGGGATAGTGTTGTATGTTTCATAGGGCACGCTCCTTATTGTGTTGTGTGGTAAGGGGTAAGCCAAAAGCAATATCTGCTTCCTTTACCAGTATAACACGGAAGTGGCACCGGAATGTTACAGCTTGATGTCAAAAAAAGCGGGGTGCGCCGCAAAACCGGCACACCCCACAAAAATAATTCTAATTATTCAGCTTTTTGACCAAGAGCCTTGATGTCGTCATTGTCCGCAAAGGCAACAGCGTTGTAACCAGCGGCTTCCAATGAGCCGAACTGCTTGCCCAGCTTTTTGGCCTGGGGCAGAACCGTCACATCATAGGCTGCGCGCAGGGCATCGGCCTTGGCCAGCACGGCGGCGAAATCGGCATCCTTCAGATACAGCAGAGCCAGCTTCTGCTTGGCACCGGGGATCTGGTAATCCTGCTCCAGCAGAATGCCGCAGACGCGCTCGAACCCGATGGAGAAGCCAACGGCGGGCACCTGCTGGCCAATGAACTTGCCAACCATATTGTCGTAGCGGCCGCCGCCTGCAACAGCGCCGCTGAACTGTGGGCAGGTCACTTCAAACACCATGCCGGTATAGTATCCTTGGCCGCGCACCAGGCTGGGGGCATAGGCAATGCCGTAACGGCCGTTGGCAATCTTTTCGGCGGTGGCGATGACATAGCGCAGGTCGGCGGTCAGGGTTTCGTCCCCAACGCGGGCGGTCACGGCGTCTAGGCTGAAATCCCCGGCGCGCAGGAACTCATCCAGCGCTTCCACAGCGGCGGCGTCAAACTCTTTTTCCAGCAGCTCTTTCTTTACGCCGTCTGCACCGATCTTATCCAGCTTGTCAAAGCTGATGCAGACGGAATCCAGCTGGTCAGCGGCAAAGCCCATCTTTTCCAGCATGGCGCGCAGGATGCGGCGGTCGTTGATGTTGACAGTGAAATCTTTGAAACCGATGCGCAGCAGAGCGCGAGTGGTCACATCGATCAGCTCCACCTCGGCATTGGGGGAAGAATCGCCCAGAATGTCGATATCACACTGCACAAACTCGCGCAGGCGGCCCTTCTGCGGGCGCTCGGCACGGTAAACGCGATCGGTCTGGATCACCTTGAAGGGGTTGGGCAGCTCGTTGCGGTTGGCAGCGTAGTAACGGGAAAGCGGCAGGGTCAGGTCATAGCGCAGGCCCATATCGGAAAGCTGCTTTTCATCGCCGGAGCGCAGGGCAGCGGCCAGCTTTTCGCCGCGCTTGAGAACCTTGAAGATCAGGTTCAGGTTGTCGCCGCCATCGGATTTGTCCAGATTTTCCATATCCTCCAGGATGGGGGTGGAAATGCGCTGGAACCCGGCGGCACGGTAAGTATCCAAAATTTGGCCCTGAATGTAATCACGCAATGCCTGTTCGCGCGGCAAAAGGTCGCGCATGCCCTTCAACGGCTGTGTTTTCATGGTTGTTCCTCCCTATTATCTGCGCGGGCAGCGGCCCGCGGAAAGATCAAAAGATATACCTCTTTATCATATCTGTCCCGGCGTTTTTTGTCAACAAAAACGGGGCATACTGAAGCTGTATCAAACTGTGTGGAACTGGAAGGATAAGGAGGAAGAACACCATGCCAAAACAAAACGGCAACCCCAAAATTCTGGCCGCCGGTGCCGCCGTGCAGCTGCTGACCGGCATTCCGGCGGCGTGGGGCGTGTTCCAAAAGCCGGTCATGGCGCAGTACGGTTTTTCCCGCGGGCAGGCCATGCTCAGCTTTGCCATTCTGGTGGCAGGATATGGCATCGGCTGCGCCATCGGCGGTTTTGTGCAGGATCAGCACGGCCCGCGCTATGCGGCCCTGTGGGGTACCGCGCTGCTGGGCGGCGGCAGCATGGGGGCAGCGCTGGTGCCGCAGGGCAATGCGGCGTTGTTCTTTTTGGTGTACAGCATCCCGGCGGGGGTAGGCAGCGCCTTTTTGGCCCCGGCGGTGCTGGCCTGCGCCCAAAAGTGGTATGCCAGCCGCAAAGGGCTGGCAACGGGGGTCAGCGGTGCGGCTATGGGGCTTTCCGGTGCGTTTTTAACCGTTTTTGTGGGTTTTGTGGAAAACCGCTGGGGGATGCGTGTCTGTTTTGCCGCGCTCGGTGTGGTGGTGCTGGCGGTGTGCGGGGCATCCGCCGCCGTGCTGCAAAATCCACCCCAGCCCGCCGGCCAGCCAAACGCAAAAGCGGCAAACGACCTGCCGCCCCACCAGATGGTGCGCACCACGCAGTACCGCCTGTGTGTTGCGGGGGTGGCGCTGGCAGCCCCGCCCATGCTGCTGTTCAGCCCGGAGATCCTGACCATTGCAGCGGACCGCGGCCTGCCGGAGCAGTGGGCGCCTTTGTGCGTGGCAGTGGGCAGTGCGGCCAGCGCAGCAGGGCGGTTGCTTTGCCCCGCTGCCAGTGACCACTGGGGCCGCAAACCAGTTTTGTACGGGGTGTATGCGGCCCTGGCAGCGGGCAGCATCGGGTTTGCCTTTGCGCAGGGGTGGTGGGTGCTGGCGGCTTACTGTGTGCTGACCTGCTTTTACTCCGGCGGCGCGGCGGTGCAGCCCGCCTTAAATACGGACCTGTTCGGCCTTGCCCATGCGGGGGTCAACTATGGCTTGATCGCCCTTGGCATGAGCGCCGGCAGCCTGCTGAGTTATGCGGGCAGCCAGCTGCTGGATCTGCCTGCCCGGCATATGCTGGCGGTAGCCAGCGCCGTGGCGGGCGGGATATGTTTCCTATTTGTAAAACCTGTAGCGACGGTTGAAAAGCAGCAGGGGAACGGGTAAAATAATACAAGGCAATACCGCATAATTCTAAGTGCCGATACGGCGAGCGAGGTGCGGCAGATGCCAAGCCAAAAGCGCAGATAATACTGGATGCTGCAAAGGTGAGCGCCGCCAGTGGCGGAAACAGCGAACCGAAGCAGGGGCAGCGGTCGCAGAGTGCGAGGGGCTTTTGCCCCCGAAGCACGATGCGGGTACCGCAACCCGACATTATCGAGCATTTTGGCAACGCAGATGCCGTGCCGCAGCTGCCGGAGCGGTGCTTAAGCCGCAAGGCGGGAATTGTGCGGTGTTGCCACAATACAGTTGCCCGCACGCCGCAAAGCCTGCGGGAAAAAGACCCGGAGGTAATTTGAACCATGCGTTCTGACCAACAGCAAGCGATCAACCGCTTGGCGGGCACCTCGGCAACCGCTTTTTTGTGCGCGGTGCTGTGCGTGTACCCGCTGTACATTGATAAATTTTCCAACCTTGGTGTGACCAAGTTCACCGGCTGTTTTACCCTGTTTCTCTTGTTCCTGCTCTGGCTGGTGGCCTGTACGGCCATTGGGGCCCGTGCGCCCCGCCCGCGCAACGCCAACGCCGGACGAGATGTAACCCTGTGGGGTGTGCTGGCCTTTGCAGGCACTAGCCTGATTTCCACCTTTACATCGCTTTCGCCCACGGCGTCCACCTGGGGGCTGGGGGGCTATTACGGCGGGCTGATGCTGGTGCTGTTTACCGCCGCCGGGTACTGGGCTGTGCGCAGCTACCTGGACCTTGAAAACCTGGATTTTGTTTTCTGGGTGCTGGGCATTACCACAAGCATTGTGGCAGTTTTGTATGTGCTCAACATCTTTAACATTGACCTTATCGGCGCGTATGCAGACACCGCCGTGGTGGAGCGCGCACAGTTTTTCTCAACCCTGGGGCAGAAGGACTTTAACGGCTGCTTTTTCTCGGTAGCGCTGCCCATTGTGTTTTACCAGTTCCTGAACGCCAAAGATACCAGAACCGCTGTCTGGACCGGCATTCCGGCAGCGTTTGGCGCATTGGCGCTGGCCGTTGTGGATTCAGAGGCGCTTGCCCTGGGCATCGGCGCGGCGGTGATGGTGCTGGTCTGCCATAAAAACTTTACCACCCGCCACCTGCGCCGTGCGGTGCTCATCAGTGCGGCGTTCTTCGGCTGGGCTGCCTGGATGCATTACATGCGTGCCAGCGTTTACACCCAGGGCGGCACCGCCCTGCTGGCCAAACTGGGCGCGTGGCAGGTGGCACTGCCCTGCATGGCGGCAAGCCTGCTGCTGTGGCTGGTGCTGTTTGTGCTGGCCCACAAAGGCATTGCAGCGCAGGCCCCACTGTACCTGCCGGGGCGGGTCATCACCATTGCTGTGCTGGCGGTGGGGGCGTTGGCCTTTGTGCTGGCCAATGCAATGCCAAACCTGCCCCTGCCGGAAAGCCTGCATAACCTGCTGGTGTTCAACGATGACTGGGGTACCTACCGCGGCGTGGCCTGGCGCGCTGCGTTTGGCACCTGGGCGGACGGCAGCCTGCTGCGCAAGATTGTGGGCATTGGCCCCGGCATGATGCATACCGCTGTGGCCGCCTGGGCAGGCGGCGCCATGACAGCCCGCATGGCGACGTTCTATGCCGCGCATAACGAATATCTGGAACAGCTGCTGACGACCGGCATTCTTGGCTTGGCCGCCTGGCTGCTGCTGGTGGCGGCCCACCTGCGGCGCGGGAAACGGAGCTGGAACACTCCCGGCGTGGCCCCAGTCATGCTGGCGCTGTGCAGCTATCTGGCACAGGCGGTGGTATCCATCCGGGTATCCATGGTGTTTCCGCTGGTTATGCTGCTGTTCGGTGCGCTGGCGGCCCTGACGGCCCCGGAGCTGCCGCAGCCCGCCGCCCCCGCGCCCCGCGGCAAAAAGCAGCAAAAGCCGGAACCGCTGCCGCCTAAGAATGCCTGGTATTTTGCCAAAACCGTGCTGGCTGCTGTGTTGTGCATGGCAGCGGCAAGCGGCATTGCGCCGCTGCTGTTCGGCTTTCTGATGGGATAAAGCAAAGGAGGGGGGGGCACTGTGGCTGTGCTGCGCTTCTGCACCCCGCTTTCGTTTCCAATCTGCCGATTGGAATAGATTTTAGAATTCTTTTGACTGGTGAAAACGCCGCCCCGCAGGCAAAACGGGGCGGCGTTTTGCTGAATATGCAGAAAATGGCAAGAAAAATTTATCAAAAACAGACGGTTAGAAAAGACTAACATCTTGAAAAAAGGCCACTACCCTCGTATAATAAAATTAGCTGTGAAAAGCTTGACAATGGACGGCCGGAACGCACAGCCCCCGCGCAGGCTTGCTGATGTTTGTGCGGTGCAAATGGCACCGGCTTCCGACAATAATGCAAAGGAGAGAATATTATGATCGAATACTCCGCACAGGTCAACAATATGTGCCCGATCACGAAGGGTCCGAAGCATGGTCCCGCTCCCATCCCTGAAGAGGGCGAATGGGTCAAGGCCTATAAAATTGAGGACATCAGCGGCTATACCCACGGTGTGGGCTGGTGCGCACCCCAGCAGGGTACCTGCAAGCTGAGCCTGAACATCAAGAACGGCATCATTGAGGAAGCTTTGGTTGAAACCATCGGCTGCTCCGGCATGACCCATTCTGCTGCTATGGCTGGCGAGATCCTGCCCGGCAAGACCATCCTGGAAGCACTGAACACCGACCTCGTCTGCGACGCTATCAACGTTGCAATGCGTGAGCTGTTCCTGCAGATCGTTTACGGCCGCAGCCAGACCGCTTTCTCTGAAAACGGCCTGCCTGTCGGCGCTGGTCTGGATGACCTGGGCAAGGGCCTGCGTTCCATGACCGGTACCATCTTCTCCACCAAGGCCAAGGGCGTTCGCTACCTGGAGCTGACCGAGGGCTACATCCTCAAGACCGCTCTGGATAAAGACAACCAGGTCATCGGCTATCAGTTCGTCCGTCTGGGCAAAATGCTGGAAGCAATCCGCCATGGCATGGACCCGAAGGAAGCTTACGAGAAGAACATCGGCACTTACGGCCGCTTCTCTGCTGAGCAGGGCGCTGTCAAGTACATCGACCCGCGTGAAGAATAAGAGAGGGAGGAACATAGATTATGGCAACTTTTGAATCCCAGAATCGCCGTATGCCCAAGATCGAGGCCTGCCTGAAGGCCAACGGTCTGGAGAGCCTCGACGCCTGCAACGAGATGCTGCTGGCCAAGGGCATCGACTGCGATAAGATCATCCGCGGCATCCAGCCCATCTGCTTCGATAACGCCGTTTGGGCTTACACCCTGGGCACTGCCATTGCTGTCAAGCGCGGCCTGAAGAGCGCTGCTGACTGCGCTGCTGCCATCGGCGAAGGCCTGGAAGCTTTCACCATCCCCGGCTCTGTTGCTGAACAGCGTAAGGTTGGCCTGGGCCACGGCAACCTGGGTGCCATGCTGCTGCATGAGGACACCCATTGCTTCGCTTTCCTGGCTGGCCACGAATCCTTTGCTGCTGCTGAAGGCGCAATCGGCATTGCCCGTACCGCCAACAAGGTTCGCAAGGAACCCCTGCGTGTTATCCTGAACGGCCTGGGCAAGGATGCTGCCCAGATCATCAGCCGTATCAACGGTTTCACCTATGTCAAGACCGATTACGACTTCAAGACCGGCGAACTGAAGGTTGTTGAGACCATCCCGTACTCTGACGGCGAGCGCGCTGCTGTTAAGTGCTACGGCGCTAACGACGTTCTGGAAGGCGTTGCTATCATGAAGGCTGAGGGTGTTGAAGTTTCCATCACCGGTAACTCCACCAACCCGACCCGTTTCCAGCACCTGGTTGCAGGCACCTACAAGAAGTGGGCCCTGGAAAACGGCAAGAAGTACTTCTCCGTTGCTTCCGGCGGCGGCACGGGCCGTACCCTGCACCCGGATAACGTGGCAGCTGGCCCGGCTTCTTACGGCCTGACCGACTCCATGGGCCGTATGCACGGCGATGCCCAGTTTGCTGGTTCCTCCTCTGTGCCCGCTCACGTTGAGATGATGGGCCTGATCGGTGCCGGCAACAACCCGATGGTTGGCATGACCGTTGCCTGCGCTGTTGCAGCTTCCCAGGTAAACGCCTGAGTCAACAGCAATAACTTAATTAGCGATTGAAAAAGCGCCCGATGCGGATTTTCTGTATCGGGCGCTTTTGTTCTGGCCTCCGAAGCTGCCAACGCGGGCGCGGTGGTCTTCAGCCGCAGCCAACTGGCCGATGCGGCGCAGAGGGAGGCCGCACAAGAGCACCTGAACCGTGCGCTGGCTGCGTGCAAGTGCAGCCGGACGTTCCGGCCCGGCGAACTGCTGACAAAACCGTGGGACGAGTGGGGCAGCGAGGACTTTGCCGCCATCGACCGCTGCGGCTGCCGTCAGGCCAGCTGCGAAAAGCTCCACTTCGACGAGCATAGGGCCTTTGGTTCGGCCTACTTTTTGGAGCTGGGCCTCTCGTGCCAGCAGCTCGAACAGAATATCCCGGCCCTCTTCACCGACCCCGCGTGCGGCCATGTGCTGCGGGCGAAAGGCTTCGTACAGGACGAGAACGGCTGGGTGGAGCTGAACGCCACCGCCGACGGCCTGACGGCAAACGCTATCCCCAAGGGGCAGGAAGTGCTCATCGTGATCGGGGAGGGGCTGGAGAAAGAACGGATTGAGGTGAGATTAAAGGGGTAAGGCGGATCCCCCGTATATCGTTGTATCTTTCCATAAATAGTTTGTCTTCCGCCCAAAGTAGGCGTATAATAGGGGAAAAGAAACGCTAAAGGAGAATCCCCTATGAACGGCACCGCATTGCGCAAACCGACTGCCCGGCGGGTGGTGGGCATGGTGGCGGGCATCGTCATCATCGCCCTTGGCATTGCGCTTTTCAAGCAGTCCCACCTCGGCAACGACTCCATCAGCGCCCTGAACATGCGGCTGGCGGAGCTGCTCGGCATCTCGCTGGGCACCCAGAACCTGTGCATGAACATCCTGTTTTTCCTGCTGGAATTCTGGTTCGGGCGCAAGTACATCGGCCTTGGCACCTTCGTCAACGGCATCTGCATCGGGTACATCGTCACGGCGTTCTATGACCCCATTCACGCCCACTTCGGCGACGCGCCGTCGCTGGCGGTGCAGTTGGCGTGGGTCATCGCGGCGGTGCTGGTCACGGCGCTGGGCGCTTCGCTCTACCAGACCGCCGACCTCGGCATCGCGCCCTACGATTACCTTTCCATCGGTCTGCGGGACTACACACCCTGCCCGTACTTCGGGTGCCGCATCTTCACCGATGCGCTCAGCGCCCTGCTGTGCTGGCTGCTGGGTGGCCTTGTGGGCCTTGGCACCTTGATCTGTGCGTTCTGCCTTGGGCCCTTCATCCAGTTCTTCGATCGGACGTTCTCCCAGAAGGTGCTGCAATACAAACCGAACAATTGAGAAACCCCGCGGCGTCAAATCATACGCTGCGGGGGTCTTTTTTATTGCTGCCGTTAAGCAGAAAATGAAAATGAAGGAGATTTATCTTTCAAAACCGCCTGTGGACTGCTGCGGCGATGGGGAGCCATAACAAACCCATCAGACAGGCTTTGGAAGAAGTAAAT
>UMAL01086086.1_pt1 | contig 13430 bp, 13 predicted proteins | sample 1963691 | NCBI WGS metagenome assembly UMAL01 (sample SAMEA4835914, study PRJEB28245) | human gut metagenome | biome: gut microbiome; material: fecal sample | place: Denmark | collected 2008
GGTGAGAAACTTGTTTCTCGTCAAGAGTTATTTGATTATTTCTCTCGTCCTGTTCAAGAGATTAATGGAATGGTTTATAGTCAAGCACAGATTGATGAGATTAATCGTCTTTCTAATCCTGCTGAATTGGCTATGCGATTTATTATGAATCTTGATGGTGGAGTTGACCAACTGATTAAAGCTGAACTTGCTAAAAAAGAAGTTAAACGTCTTCGTTCATTAGCAAGTAAGACTGGTAAAAACAATGGTAATCCTATAGTTCAAAAGACTGCAAAGGATGATAAAATTGTTTTACCTATTAAATAAAGCAAATGTTCTTGCCTTATAATAATAACTTAACCAAAAATCTAATTTACAATGCGTGAAATTGGAACTGTAAAATTTGACTCGAATCAATATACAGATGCTAATATGCTTCTGAATTTTGATTTGATTGACCCTGTTAAACTTAATCGTAATCTTACTTATCTTTGGGGTAAGGATAGTGACAAGTATCCTCTTCTTACTCTTACTGAGGGTCAGGGTGCTGTTACAACAAAAGTTAAGCTGAATGGTGGTGATACTCAATATACTTGGGAAATTGCTCCTCGTCAGCGTGTTACTTCTCGTCTGAAAAAGCTGGTATCTGATAAAGCTGCTATTCAGCCTTATGGAACTGTTGAGGTTGAAATGGAGGATAATTGGTTTATTTATCAGCACACGGCTATTGCTCCTTCGGGTATGCAATGGCGTATTCAGAATGAGGGTATTGCTACTTCGACTGGTGGATATGTTTATCGTTTTACCAATATGTCGGGTGCTCCTATCTCGGCTGATGCTGTTGCAAAAGACTTCATTAGTGGTGCTATTTGGGCATTAGGTGCTTCGACTATTCCGGGTAGCAAGTCTGACGGAAACCGCTCGAATAACCAGTCGTTCAGCAAGGCAACTAACCAGTATGGTTACTACCGTTTCTCGAAAGAGATTGCTGGTAACATGGGTAATAAGGTTGTTAATATTGCCTTTGATACTGCATCAGGTGGTGAGCGTAGTCTTTGGATGCCTTATGAGATGAAGATGTGGGAAATCATGCGACGCGAGATGCTCGAAGAGGACTTATGGTTCTCGGAGTACAACCGCGATTCGAATGGTATTATCCACTTAAAAGATGAAAAGACTGGTGAGGCAATTCCTCGTGGTGCTGGTGTTCTTGATATTCTCAAAGCCGTTGGTAATTATGAAACGTATTCTGTTCTGACACTTAATCGTTTCGACCGTATCATTACTCGTATCTTTGACAATCGTATTGATTCTACCGTTGAGGAACTTGTTCTTTATTGCGGTAAAGGTTTTGCACGAATGTTCAATGATGCTATTTACTATGATGCTCGTCTTAAGAATTACTTTGTAACTCTTGGTGATAACGAGATTAAGAGCGATGGTGAAATGATGTCTTATGGTAAGTATTTTAACCGTTATAAGATGTTTAATGGTAAGATTCTTACTGTTAAGATTGTTGATATGTTCGACCACGGTATTCGTGCTCGTCGTGACCGTGAAGCCGGTAATATGTATCAAGGTCTGCCTATTACTTCTTATAGTGCTGTATTCCTTGACCATACTATGGGTTCGAATGGTGAGCGTAATATTAAGTTTGTTTGTGAAGAGGGTCGTGAGTATAAAGTAGGTGTCTATAAAGGTATGGCTGAACTGCCTGCTTCGTGGGGACTTGCAAGTGGTACTCAACTGTCGGATACGAAGGATATTGCTTCTTATGAAGTTCTTGGTTCGCAGGGTATCAATATTGATAATCCTACTACTTCGTTCTGGCTTGATTTAGCTCTGAACTAAACACCCAATTTGAGTAGTAATAATCGAAAGGTTATTACTACTCATTAACATATAAAAGATTGAATAACTTAAAATGTTAAAAATATGATTAAAGTTAATCGTTCAGTTCGTATTGAATGGAGGAACAATCCTTCTTCTTTTGAACTTCGGAATAAAGATGCTTTCAAAACTGACTTTCTTCGTCTTGGTTCTGCTATTCGTCCTGTTAATGAACTGCTGAGCCGTAGTGAGGAAATGCGAGTTCTTCTTCCTACTGTTGTTGGTGTATCTCCTATTGATAGTTCTTGGCAAGAACGAATCACTACATACTTAAATGATTTTCTTCTTGAGATTCCTGTTCATGGCTTAGAGTTCGATACTTCTTACGTTTTAGATTTAGGTAATCCTGCTCTGAAAAGTAATATCGACGAACTTATCGGTAAACTTAAAAAAGCTGATAAGATTAAGAATGAAACTGGTTCAGAACTTGAAGCTATTGTTCTGAAACGGATTAAGGAACTTGATGAAACGGAACTTTATAAGTATGTTACTTTTGTTAATATTCCCGATTATATTAGTTGGAGATATTGCCTTTTAAGTAGCAAAGTTGCTAATAAGGTTGAAGACATTAATAAGAGCGTCAATATTCAATTTTATCTTACTTCGGATAGTGAGCGTAAAGCACTCAAAGCTGCTCGGACGAAACTTCGCACTGATGCTCTCAAGAAATATACAGAACTTATTAATAATCCGAATAGCGCACTTATTGACAACGTTGTTGTATCGACAGGTAGCGTAGGTGATTATTCAGAATTTATGGCAATGACTGCCGATGATAAGCAATCTGTTCTTCTTGAACTTATTGACAGTGACCCGCAGAAGTTTATTAGTATTGTTGATGATAAACATCTGGGGATGAAAGCTAAAATTACTATTTATCTTTGGATGAATATTATTCGACAGCTTCCGAATAGTTCTATCATTGTCGATGCTTCTAATCCGGAAAATGTTATTGGTAATAATATTAATGATGCTATCTCGTATTTCTCGAATGATAACAACAAAGGTATTGTTGCCGAGTGGAACGCGAAGTATCGTAGTTTGAAAGGTTAGTCATGTATGAAACGGTAAAAGAGTTACACATCGAAATAGAGCAACGAATACAGCAGATAACATCTAATAGACATCGGAGTATTGCTCCTCAGTTTATTGATATGATGCTGAATCGAGCTGCCGTTAAATATATACAAACTAAATCAAATAGGAAAACTAATTATAAAGGCGAAGGTCTTGAAGATAGTAAAAAACGTGTAGATGATATTCAATCATTAAAGCGTGAAACACCGTGGCTTAAACTTAAACGTGATAAGCAAGATACGGATTATCCAAATAGAGCTTTCGTTATTCTTCCGGGTGATTATCTAAAACTTATTTCTTCTACTTCTCGATTAACTTATGGTAAAGCTCGACTTGTTGAGAATTTACATGAAGTTTATCCTGATGATGAAGTTAAGAATTTATATTATCATCTAATTGATTTGTCTAAAATCGCTTTAACTGGTGATGAATTTAATGGACAAATTATTGTTAATGGGAATGAGATTGATATTTCAGATATTCTTTCTCTTTATGATAGTGATTCAGATAAGATTGATTTGTATGAAATCGCAGGTTTGACTTGTGATAGATTACGTCAAGCTCTTTCTAATGAATATAATGTTTATTGGGAGAATCTGATTGGTCGTTATTATAAAGATTGTATTATTATTACTTCTAATGCAAAAGATGAAATTGCATTAAAAGTTAATGATACAGACATTCCTGTTATTACTTATAATACTACTTATGACGAGTTCGTAAATGTAGGAAATAAGTTTTCTGAAAATGATTTAATTGCTACCGAAAATATTCGAGCTACTCTAAACAACTTCTATGGTAATAAAAATAGACATCTTAATCCAATAAGTGAACTTGTTGATGATAGGCTGTTTGTTTATTATGGTGATGATTTTTGTGTTGATGCGGTTAAGATTTCATATATTAAGAAGCCACGTCTTTTTAATATTGATATTAACCAAATGTCAGATATGGAAGTTACACCTGATTTCATAGATAGTGTAGTTAGCGATATTCTTCTTGTTCTTAAAGATGACAGTTTTAGTGCTGTTAAACAACAATCAAATTTAGAATAGAAAATGAAAAGTGTAATTGTCGCAAATGATTTTCTGACAACACTTGCTAATAATGATGTTAGCAAGCTGACTCGCGGACAAGCTGTTCTTCTTAATTCGGCTGGTAAAGTAGTTGCAGCTGCTTCGGATGTCAAGGATGACGAAATGTTGCAGTTTGTTCTTGGTCTTGGTGATGGCAAGGTTAAACGCGGCGTTTGGATTAATCCTAAGTGGTCGAAGCAACATAAAGAAAAGTATCTTGCTCCTGCTGGTAAAACTTATAAGTTTACGAATCTTGTAGCTAATCGTGGTATTGGTTATCAAGGTTTCGATGCTGAGGTTATTATCTCGTGCAAGCCTATTAATTCTTTTGGTGGTTATCCTCTGGAAGTTTACAATGCCAGTGTAACTATTAACGGAATTGACGAAGCAAGTGCAGATATTATTGCTCGTCTGAAAGTTGAGGTTGAAAAGACTTTGACTAAGATTAATGCTCGTTTTGGTGCTGATAGCATCACGATTGATGATTTTACCGAAGCAAGTGTTACGTTCACTGGCGCCGCAGGTTTTGAGTATTATGTGACGTTTGATGGTATTCTTCGTGCTACGCTTGAAGAGGGTACTGAGAATCAAACTCCGGTTGGTACTTATGACCAAGTTGCTAAACTTGAGAAAGAAGCAGATGTTGCCGGTGTAGGTTATAATCCTAATTTCAAGGAATATGACCGTGTTTATGGTGATATTTTTACAGCTACCGAGGGTGTTATGTATGACACTTATGTAATTACTTCTCGTGCTGATTTCACACATCCCTTTAATTTACATACAGAGGGTTTACAGGTTACTCAATTTATTGCTATTGACAATACCAAGAGTACTGCAATTACTGCACTCGAAACGGTATTGGCACTTATTAAGTAAGAAATTGATTTGTTAAAAATGTAACCACAAGGATAACTCCTAATACTATTAATTGTGGTGTTAGGAGTTATTCTCTTAATGATGCTAATGTTATGTGACAAGTGGGCGTGCAACCTCCTGCCCCACCGGGGAGCGAGGCCGCAGGCCGAGCCATACAAGTTGCACCATTATTATTATTAATCGTCATATAACAATAAATACGATTAGTATTATGATAAAGAAAATATGGAATAAAATAACTACTTTTTTAAGTGGTTATTATTCAGAACATAAAGACGATATTATTATTGGTTTCGTCATTGCTACTGTCGTAGGTATTTTATTTAAGGCTACTGTTGCTACTTGGTTTATGAGTTTATGGATTACATTAGCTTATCAAATCATTACTTGTGGTATTCAAGCTGCAAGAAAGAAAGCAATAACTGGTCTTAAAATTCATCCTATTATTATTAACTTTGTAGTTGGAGTATTTATTTCGTTATTGTTCTTGGTATGGCAGTAATTAATCTTCGAAATGTTGTAGCGCTCGGTGTGCTTGAAGATGGTGTATATCCGAGTGTTTATAATGGTCAAACCGGAGAATATATTGGTACAGTAGATGGTGAAGGTGCTGGTGTTAAAACAGTTCCTACATTATATATGTACTATCGAAAGAACGGCCACCTATATTTATATAGGACAAAGGAGAGGATTGAAATAGACTTAACTAATGTAACTGCTTACGATAATAGTGCTCTATTTAAGCTAACTGAAAAATCTGATATTAGTTCTGCAAAGATTACCGAGTTTGAATCTCGAAATATTGATGTAGGACATTATGAATATAAAGTTCCGTGGGTTAAATCAACTCAACAATATCTTTATATACTTGTACCTATTGTTCGTTCTATACATACAATTACAGTACAAGGTATCATAAGTAATCAGATATTCACTCTTACTGGTATTTATGTTCACGAGGGTAAATCTTGGTGGATTTATCGAACGAATGTAAAGACCAATTTTGATTTTAATGATGCTGTTAATGAGATTCTTGATGTTCAAGTATATGTTCGTGAGCTTACAGCTGAGGACTTAAATCCTGTTGAACAACTTACAAAACTTTTATTTGAACATATTAATAATAAGTTTAATCCTCATGAGGTAACAAAAGAACAAGTTGGTCTTGGCAATGTTGATAACACTGCCGATATGGATAAACCTGTATCTCGACCTCAAAAAGAGTATATTGATGCTCTTGAAAATAGGGTTAAAGGTTGGTTCAAACAGTTGAATGTTTGGATTAACAATCATGTTGCAGAAGTTAATAAGAAGTTTCAAGATGTTTGGGCTGCTATAAACAAGAAACTTGATAAAGAAGATTACGAGAATGACAAAGATAATTTCAACGCTCATATTCGTAATTATGATAATCCTCATAGAGTTACTGCCGCACAAGTTGGTTTACCAACAGCTGCAAGTGATATTGAGAAATTAAAACAAAAAGCTCAAGAGCTTCAAGGTTTGCTTATTAATAAGCAAGATAAAACTTCTGAAGAACTTGTTACTGATAATAAACGTATTGTAGATGCTATTAATGAGATTTATGGTATTGTTGTAGAACATAATAATCATGTTCGTAGCAACAGTATTAATCAAATTGAAGTTACAAGCGAAATTCCTACTACGTTTGAAGATGGTACACTTTGGATTCGTATTCCTCGAAATGAAGAAGATTATATAACAATTAAGATTGAAGCTGTTCCGGTTGATTCTACTATACGAATGATTAATTCGGAAGGTAAAGAATCGGCAGGTGTTGGCAGTGCAAGTCTTGAATGTTTAATTCAAAGTCGTTTACATTATATTGTAGAAAAAGAGAATTACATTACAAAAGATGTTTATGTCGATGTAGGTGTTGAAGATACGACAATTAATGTTGTTCTTACACCTAAGACTAAAAAGACATTAACTGTAAATGCAACTCCTGATAATGCTTTAATTGTATTTACTGATAAACCTTCTAATGTAATTATTGCTCAAGGTACTGGTACTCTTACATATGAAACTTATGACCCGCGTGATATTTTAATTCAGGTTGGTGCAAGTGGATATGAAACTTATGAAGAGCGTATTACGTTGGATGAGAATATAATTCGTGATATTACTCTTACAGCTTTACCAGTTGAACAAGGTGCTGTAAGTCTTACGGTGGTCGATAGCGAAACAAAGGCCAAAATAGCCGCATACGTCTATGATAAGGACACGGGTGGTATATTAGGTCAAGTAACAAAAGATACGCCGCTACAACTCACCGGAGATATCAATACGAGCCGAATTTTAAGGTTTGTTTCGTCGGGTTATATAGAGGTTGAACAACTGGTAACTTATGCAATTCCTACCGCAGAAGTTACTGTTGAAATGGATAAAGTTCCAGTTCAATCTGGTACTATCTATGCAACTGCTGTAAATACTGAATCTACTGCTTTAGACAGTGTTACGTTTGAGTATAAACTCAGTATTGAAAGTGATTGGAAACCTCTCAATAATGATGAATCGACTGCTGGTAAATCTGAGGCTGTTACAGCTCCAGTTGGAACAAGTGTTGATTTCCGAGCTTCTAAAACTGGTTATATAACTAACACTGGAACTGGTACGATTAATTCTACTGGTGAACATAGTGTTACTATTGTACTTGAAGAGTTACCGCCTGAACCCGAAGAGGTTTCTGTAACCATCAAGGCTTATGAAATTTATGATAGTAATAAACTTTATTTAGCTGCTGATATTAAAGAAATATCAAGTACTGGAACTACTGTTGGTACAACCAGACCTGATGAACCTTTGGTAATCACAAAGAATAAAGATAGTGTTATAACTTATTATGCTTTACCGTTATCTTCTGATTGGTATAATATTGGTAGTGAAGAAGTAGTATTTGATACTGATAAAACAGTTGAGATATTATGTCTTCGTAATAATAACGGCCTTATTAAAGTTCGTACACGGGATGCTTTAACTGGTTGCATGATTAGTAATACCATTTATGATGAAACTGGTAAAATAATAGGTAACTGTGATTCATCAGAAGATGGTTATGTTAGTGAAGCTAATCCGATTGGTTTCGAACGTAATTATAAGACTTTAGGTGATACTCGTTATGAAGCTACTGAACCTGCATTGTTTATTGCAGCTAAACCTTCTGAAGCTGTTGTCAATTATATTGATTTACATCCGAAAGAAGGTCAAGATTATATAGCTCTTAAATTTGTAGATTCTATTACTAAAGCTCCTATTACCACAGGTATTAGTTGTTGGTTTAGTTCTTCTGTTAAAACTATCGTTACTGATTATCAAGGTATAGCTCATATTAGTGGTACTTATGATTCAAAGGTTGTAATTTTGGTTAGACGTAATGGTTACGTTGAATACAATCAAAGTTATGATAATCTTGCAAATCATAGTGTTACAACTATTGAATTAGTACCTGAACCAGTATTTGAAAATGATGGTATTGACTATATGCAAATAGAAGGTAATGGTATTGAACATCCTATATTTAGGGTTGGTGATGTCGAATCTAATTAACGGTTTAATAATATGAAAGAATCAGTAATTCGTAAAGTATTTTGTGCCTTAAACTGGCCTCCGAAAACTGGTGCTTTTCAGAAGTTAATTACTTTTGTAGTTGAAGGTTTAGCCACTAAGGCTGAATCTTCAACTGTTCAAGAATTACAAACAAAAGTAGAAACTCTTGAAGGTACTGTTAATACATTACAAGAAACTGTTACTACTTTAAGTGGTAAAGTAAGTACATTAGAGAGTAATTATACTTCTTTGGAAAGTCGTGTGACTGCTCTTGAAACACTACAAGGTTAATATTAATCTACAACTATGGCACAACTTAATCTTCTTGAACGAGCTACGGAAGCTGTCGTAATGCTTAATGGTAATCGTCGGCAGGTTCTTGATATGTGGCTTAATGGTAAAAAAGTTTGGCCAATAGATGAACCTGTTGTAGAATTAGCTGTTGATAAAACTCTTGTTATTCTAAATAAAGATAATAATTATCATGATACCATAACTGTTTTCGCAAGTGATACAGCTGAATGGGAATTTGGTAATTAGTTTGTTATTATAGTTAATAGACCAAAAAAAAAACAAATGGCAACTATTCCAAGTTATTTATCATGGGTTCCTAAAACTGGTACTGGAAATGAACAGATTAAGATTAATTCTACGACTCCTTACAAAGGTCGTTCTAATCGTACTACTAAAATTTCCGGTAAAATTGTTGGAAAGTCGAATAGTGTTACTGTAACTGTTGTTGAAACAGCAGCTGCTGAATACATTACTCCTGATGGTTTGATTATCAGTACTGTAAAGGATGGTGAAACCATTCATGTAACTGGTAAGTCAAACTCGAAGATTCTCACGTTTACATGGAAAACTAATTTTGGTCTTCCTGCTGTAACCTCTTATAAAGTTAATGGTAGTACAACTGCTACGTCTGGTACTGCTATTACTGGTGACCCCGGTGCTACTGGAGAATATACTTATGATGTAACTATTGTAGTTCCGAAGAATGAAACTATTAAGCCTCGAAGTGCAACTCTTGAAATCAAGGGTGAGGGTTCGACTGTTGTTAAAACTATTACTATTACTCAGGCTCTTGGTGACAGCTATCTGTATCTCAATTCGCAGGATACAACTACCGCAACTGTTACTATTCCGAAGGGTGGTGGTGAGCAGACTCTGAGTGTTCTGTCGAATGACGAATGGACATTCGAACCTGCTGAATAAATTAATTAATCATTTATGAGTGTTATCACTAATAAATGGAATGACGGGAGTGGAGATTCAATTAGTATTGAATCTCCCTCTTTTCAAGGAAATCAGACTGTTAAAATTTCATCACCTGTTCAAAAAGGTACTTCTAAGAGAAGTATGCAGTTTATTGGAAAGTGTAAAAAAGATTCCAGTAAACAAGTTATTCTTACTGTTGAACAAGAAGCATCTGTTTATACATATGATTTAATATTAAGTAGTGATAATACTGAAATTGCCGCAAAAGGTGGAACTGCAAATATTACAGCTGTACTTAAAACGTATCGTAATGGTAATTTAGTTAGTACAGATAATGTTATTCCAGTTCTATCAGGAAGTGCTACTGGATTTTCTATATCTGGTACTAAGGTTACTGCAAGCAATCGAACTATAACTGTTGGTAGTAGGAGAAGTATTGTTGTAACTGGTAAATATTCAAATACATTTGATGGTCAAACAGTATCATCAACTATTACTATTTATCAAGAAGCCAATGAGGCTTCTTATGGTGCTTTAACAGGTGGTTCTGTTTTAGCATCTGATATTCCTGCAAGTGGTGGAACTTCTTCGACCAGTATTTCTAATATGTCGCAAACAATTAGTTATACATCTGGTTCGACTCGTGCTGGTACAGTTACTTATTCAAAAACAAGTGAAATTACAGTTTCTTCTCTTGGAACCACAGTTAAGGCAAGAACTAAGGTTGGACAAGTTACTGTAACTTATACTGGTGAAGGTGGTGCAACTGCCAATAAAACTGTTAATATTTATCAAGCTGAAAATAAAGTAACTAACAGTAATTACAATCCTCGAATTACTGCTTACGGAACTCCTACTATAAGTATTGGTAGTGGTTTGACAGCAGCTGGTGGTTCTGCGACTGTAAGTGCTTCTGTTACTGATACTGAAACTTATAATGCTTTGTATAGTTCGGGTGCTATTGGCCCGAATCAAACACGAAGCGTTGGTGGTAGTTTATCAATTTCTATGACTGCTAACGGTAATAGTAGATTCAGTTTATCTGGAAATACGATTACTCATAGTAGTATGGGAACTAATGAAACTACTGATACTGTTACTATAAAAGCTGTAAATAACGGAGATAGTTCTAAGTCAGCTACTGCTTCTAAGAGTATAGTAAACAGTAAAACTGTTAAATCTACTTCTGGTGGTGTTTATACATATGGTAATATAACAGCTGGTACAATTACGAATGCTACGATTCCTGCAAGTGGTGGTTCTGCTACTGCTACTGCTGGAAATGGAACTCAAAGTTGGAATAAATCTGCTACTATTACTACTTATGAATATACATCTGGTGCTACAAAAGATGTTACTACTGAAGCTGCTTCAAGTGGAACTGCTAATGTTGTTCCGAATGTAGCTTCTATTACTGCTACTGCTTCTTCGAAGGGTACAACTGTTTCAGCTCAAACCACTGTTAAAAGTCAAGCTGTTACTTGGTCGGCTAATGGTAAATCTGCAAGTGGAACAATATATATTTATCAAGCGGCTAACAAAATTGAATCTTATAATTACGGTAGTTGGAATATTGCTATTTCGGCAAATCCTACAACTATTGCTGCATCAGGTGGTACTTCTACTATTACTTCAAGTTGTACTCGTTCTAAAACTCCTATTTATACATCAGGTTCAACTGGAACAGCAACAACTGAAAGTGCAACTCCTACATTAGCTTTAACAACTAATCCGGGAGGTTTTACATTAAGTGGTAATAAATTAACAGCAGCTAATAATCCTATTGGAGCAAAAACTGCTACTGTAACTGCAAGTTATTCTGGTGCTACTTCAAAGTCTGTAAGTGTGTCACAAGCAGCTGGCCCGGATGGTATTGGGTATATGCAGATACAAGGTGATGGAACAAGTCATCCTATTTTTAGAGTAGGTGGTAATACAAGAAGTGTTGAACCTATGCCTATTAATGAAACCTCTGAAACTGCATCTGATGAAGATGTAAGTATATTTGCAAGTATTAAGAAATTTCTAACTAAATTTGTTTAAATTATGGCTGAAATAAATAAAGCAGCTCTCAAAGCATATTTTGAAACTGGAAAAATACCTACTCAATCTAACTTTGCTGATTTAATAGATAGTGTTATGAATATTCCCGATGGAGGGGGGGATTCAACATTAGTTCTTGGTAATGGTGATAAAAACGGTGCTCCTTACGTAAATGGTTATAGATTTGTTAATAATAGGGATAGCAATACTTATTTAATTATTTCTTGTTGGGATAATGATTTAAGTGATAATGTTCCTGTTTTATTATTTTATTTTCCAACTAATAGTCCAAGTACTAATTCTGATACAATAACTTATCATGTTTTAACACGTGCTGAAGTTGGTGATTTATATAGTGAATTAGGTGGGACTTTTAATGCAGCATCTGATGACCAAGTTGTTGCAGCTATTAAGTATTTGGCTTTAGATTGGTTTAAAATATTTAATAGATATAATAATAATCTTCCTGCACCGAGAGTTGTAACATACAGTAGTGGTAGTGAATACATTACTTGGTATGTTTATCCTGCATTTTACAATAATAAATGGGTAATAGGTTATGCACTTGAATGTACTATCGAAGGTGGCGCTGGTAGTACATATCAACATTTGATGGTTCAAGGTAATAATGTTGTTGAATTTAGTTATCCAGATAATGTTATTGTTGATAGATTACGTAATGGCACTTGGAATAAAAAACTTCTTTAATCTCTAATTATTATTAGAGATTAAACTATTATACAAATTCATTTAATTTCTAATAATTTTAGAGAAATGACACTTGCACAAATTAAAGCTCTATTCAAAACTGGAGCTATTCCTACACAAGCTGACTTTGAAAATTTGATAGACAAAACCCCTAATAGTGACAAATTAGGGGGGGGGATGATACATTAAATTTTGTTGACCCCAGTCATGCTAACGTACTTGGTTATAGATTTATTAATTCTGGTGATACAGAATCTTATATATTTATAGGTTTTTATGATGCAGCTAATGCTACATATGTACCTTATATAATTGTACATTGTAATACCGGTTCGCCTTCTGAATTTGATGTTACTCCGCCTATCAGATATGCTATTCTAACATCTGAAATGATAATGGAAATGTTAGCACAAGGTGGTGAATTACATTCAGCTACTGATTTAGAACTTATTGGAGCAATCCCTTCAAATGTTAGGTGGAATTGGGTTGGCTGGTATCATTTATCTAATACGCATCGAATTATTAAACATGACCTTGTAGAAGAACACTTTTTTATAACAACTGATGGTTCTACAAGAGCTTATTTCAAAATAGTTTATGCTACTGAAAATGATACATTCCCTATTGTTTCTGAAGCTATTAGAATAGGTGTATCAGGTGGTGCTATAACTACATATAATTACATTCTTACTTCTATTGCAAATATGAATGCTTATAAAGAAGAATTAAATGCTATTTTAAATTCAGCAGATTTAGGAACTACACAACTGTTGAATTTTATTAATAAATATATGAGAGATATTAACGTTACAAATTAAAAGTTAAATTAAGTTTGACTTTTAGTTGTTATAAATAATTCATTTAATCCTAAATCAAGTACATTTTATGATTAATTTATTCGTAATACAAAAACAGTCAATCAAATTATGGCAACTAAAAGTCAGCTTAAACAATATTTTGAAACAGGTAAAATACCTACACAAGCTCAATTCG
>UMAL01027649.1_pt1 | contig 13426 bp, 11 predicted proteins | sample 1963691 | NCBI WGS metagenome assembly UMAL01 (sample SAMEA4835914, study PRJEB28245) | human gut metagenome | biome: gut microbiome; material: fecal sample | place: Denmark | collected 2008
GGCGTAGACGGCCACGAACACGCAGCCCCAGATGAGAATATCCAGATACCCGGACACCGGAGCTAGCACGGCGATAAGCACCGCCACGATGGCGGGTACCAGCATGGACGGCAGCAGCCGGGCGATGCGGACCCAGAACCAGCGGACATCCAGGCCCACATGGCGGCGGAAATACCAGTTGATGGGAAGGACGTTCCCCACCACCGTGATAAACAGGATGGAACCGGCCACGCCCACCAGGCCGCCGTATTTGCACAGAGGGATCATCAGCCCCACATTAACGGCGGCGGCGGCCAGATAGACCCAGGCCCGGAACCGGTGCATATTCTTGGCCCGGAGGATCTCCAGCCCCACAAACTGGATGGCGGAGACGATGGTGCTGGCAAACAGCAGCAGGGCCACGGGATAGTCCACGGCAAACTGCTCCTTTCCGCCAGCCCATAAAATCACAAAGGGACGGCCCACCGCCACAAAGCCCAGGAACACCGCCATCAGCATGATGAACTGCAGGCGTCCTGCCTTGGTCATCAGCCGGGTCAGCTCCCGGTTGGAGTCGCCCTCCGCCACCATCCGGTGGACCCGGGGGATCAGCACATTGGAGATGGCCATGGCAAAGGACAGATAGTACACGTTCAGCTGGTTGGCGCTGTAGTACACGCCGGACAGCTCCGCGCCGTGGATCCAGGTGGTCATCAGGGTGCCGATGCCGTAGTTCAGCTGGTCCACCACCACCGCCAGGAAAATGTAGAACGTGAAGCCCATCATGTTCTTCATCAGCGGCAGGTCGTAAGTCCGGAAGGACACCGGCATTTTCAGCACCGCGAAGCAGTAGGCCATATACGTCAGGCCGCACACGATGGTCAGCACCAGCGAAAGCGTGGCAATGGCCGGGGAGCGGAAGCCCAACAGCAGCAGGGGAATGGAGATCAGCGGACTGAGCACGGATTTGGCCATGGTGACAGCCTTCAGGAACAGATACCGCTCGTGGATGTTCACATGGGACTCAAAAACGCTGAAGGGGAAGGACAGAGCCGCGTTTAGGGTCATGATCCGCAGGAGCTTTGCGCCCAGGGCCAGTTCCTCCGGGGCCCACTTGGTGCCGAACACCATCTGGGGATGGGCGGCCAGAAAGAAGCCCAGGGCCAGCAGCACCAGTCCCAGCAGCGACAGGGTCACCAGGAACATGCCGTTGAGCTTTGCCATTTCCCGCCGGTCCTTGGCCACCTTGGCCTGGGAATAGTAGCGGATATAGGCGCTGCCCAGGCCCATGCTCAGCAGCAGCAGGTAGGAGATGATGGGCCCCACCGCGCCGTATACACCGTATTCCGTTTCGCCCAGCCGGCCCAGCATAATGGGCGTATAGATCAGCGAGATCAGCGTGCTCAGGCCCATGGACACATAGGACAGCACCGCTCCCAGCCGCACTTGATTCACTTGCAAGGGTCCACCCTCTTTCTGCATATCCGAGTTATTATACCGGGTTTTCCGGGCTATGTAAAGAGTCCGTCAAGTGAATTCATGAAAATGTCACAAACTGGGGCAGGCTGGGACAGGCTGAGACAAGCCGGGACAAACCGGGACAAGCCGGGGTCATGCGCGGAAATAGCCGTACAGCTCGATGATGGCGAAAAGGATGTTCAGCAGGCCGAAGGCGAAGATCAGGGTCACGGCGGCCTTCTGGCCGGAGCGGCTGCGGTCCATGCCGGAGGCCAGCAGGAGCATGGCCCCCGCCAGAGCCAGAGCCGAGACACCGGGGATATACACCACCGCCAGCTGCCGCAGCAGCCAGAAGATCACGGCCACGGCCAGCAGGAGCATGGATAATCTGCGCTTGGTTTCCAATTTCATGAAAAACCTCCTGATTTTTTCCTATTAGTCTACCGAATTTTCCCGGGAAATACAAGGGCCTTTGTTGAATTTTCATAAATTTGCAGAAAAATGGCACGGCTTACGCCGTGCCGCCGCGTGTCAAAAAAGCCTCACAGAGTTTGCCATTCGCAGACTGCAAGCCTTTTGTCTAAAAAGGGCGTTGCCCTTTTTGGACAATTAGCGGCACGGCATAAGCCGTGCCGCTATCCGTGCAGCAAGCCGGTTATTCCGGGTCGTAGGCGATGGTTACCATCCGGCAGGCGGCGCACCGCTGGGCCGGAACGTGGTCCGTTTCCGAGTGGGGGGCCTTTCCCAGAAGCAGGAAGCCCGGGCAGCCCACGGCCGCGCCCATGGGACGGTTCTCCGTCACCCAGCACACGCCGCCTCGGCCCATAGCCCGGACGAAGCCGGACTGCATCTCGTTTCCACAGCAGGGACATTTCATGGTAGGTACCTCCTCTTGCTCATTATGCTTTATACTTTCCATCATATGATATATATTGCTATTATATTACCATAAATACAATATATAAATGTGAACAATGTAAGAACAAATCATAAAAAATATGTAAAAAAATTATAAAATGACAGCCACTTGCGGACAAGCGGCTGTCACTTTTGACGGAATATTACTTTTGGCTGGGCATTTTCCAGGCTTGATGGTCGGTGTGAAGCAGATGGTGGGATACGTCGCTGAGGGGCTTTTTCATGAACTCCCGATACAGCTTGTGGACCTCGGGGTTCTCGTGGGAGAACCGGGAGGGGGCGGCCTTGTCGATGTTCCACAGGACGCTGCCGCGCTTTTCCGCCAGCTCCACGCCGTCGTGGATGGGCTGACCGCCGCCGCCGGCGCAGCCGCCGGGACAGGCCATGATCTCCACGAAGTCATAGCGCACCTCGCCCCGCTCCAGGGCGGTCATGAGCTTGCGGGTGTTCAGCAGGCCGCTGGCCACCGCCACGGACACCGGTCCGGCCCCGGGGATATCGAACTTGGCTTCCTTCCAGCCGTCCATGCCCCGGACGTCACGGAAGGCGTCGGGATCGGGATTTTGGCCGGTGACAAGGTAGTAGGCGCTGCGCAGGGCCGCGTCCATGACGCCGCCGGTGGCGCCGAAGATCACCGCCGCGCCGGTGCCGCTGCCCAGAGGACTGTCAAAGGGCATCTCATCCAGAACGGCGGGGTTGATCTGCTCGCCCCGGAACATCCGGACGATCTCACGGGTGGTCAGCACCACGTCCACGTCCGGGTCGCCGCAGGCGTCCCGCATGGTGGGCAGGGCCGCCTCGCTCTTTTTGGCGGTGCAGGGCATGATGGACACCACGAAGATGTCGTGGGGGTCCACCCCCAGCTTCTTGGCGAAGTAGCTCTTGGCCACGGCACCGAACATCTGCTGGGGACTCTTGGCGGTGGACAGATGGCTGACATACTTGGGGAACTGGGTCTTTACGAACCGCACCCAGCCGGGACAGCAGGAGGTGAACATGGGCCAGGTGTACTGATCCCGGTGGGTGAAGCGCTCCACAAACTCGCTGCCCTCCTCCATGATAGTCAGGTCGGCGGTGAAATTGGTGTCGAATACATAGTCAAAGCCCATCTGCTTCAGGGCGGTGACCATGCGCTGGGCGGTGGCGTACTCGGGCTTTAGGTGGTAGTATTCCGCCCAGGCGGCCCGGACCGCCGGGGCCATCTGGACCACGGTGATCTTCTTGGGGTTGGCCAGGGCGTCGAACACCCGGCCGGTGTCGTCGTGCTCCTGCAAACCGCCCACGGGACAGTGGGTCATGCACTGGCCGCAGAAGGTGCAGTCGGAGTCTGCCAACGTCCTGGCCCCGGACACACCGATGGTGGTGCGGGTACCGGTGCCCATCAGGTCCCAGATGTGCATACCCTGGATCTTGTCGCAGACCTGGATGCAGCGCATACAGCGGATGCAGCGGTTTTCAAACCGCACCACGGGGGTGCTGAAATCCGGCTCGATGGGCCGCAGGTCCTTGATATAGTGGTTGCCCAGCAGGTTATAGTCGTTGGTGAGCTGCTGGAGCTTGCAGTTGCCGCTGCGGGTGCACTTGGGACAGCGGATGTCGTGCTGGGCCAGCAGCAGCCGCAGGTTCACCCGGCGGGCCTCACGGACCCGGGGGGAGTTGGTGTGGACCACGATGCCCTCGGCCACCTGGGTGTCGCAGGCGGCCACCAGGCGCTGCTCCCCCTCCACCTCCACCATGCAGATGCGGCAGGCACCGATCTCGTTGATGTCCTTCAGGTAGCACAGGGTGGGAATATCCAGGCGCACGGAACGGGCGGCCTCCAAAATCGTGGTGCCCTCCGGCACGGTGACGGTTCTGTTGTCGATGGTCAGCGTTACCATTTGATATCTCGACCTCCTCTGAAAATGCCGTAGCCAAAGTGATCGCACCGCAGGCAGCGGGAGGCCTCGGTGACGGCGCCCTCCTCGGTGAGACCGCACTCGATGTCCTCAAAGTCGCACTTGCGCTCACAGGCCTGGCGCTCGGTGGTGTTGATGCGCCCGTGGGGCGGGCGGTTGTTCAGCCGGGGAGCCGGGATGTCCACGTCCACCCGGATCTCATGGTGGAAGCCCAGGTGCTCGTCGATGTTGGCGGCAGCCACCTTTCCGGCGGCAATGGCCCGGATGGCGGTGGCGGGGCCGGTGACGCAGTCGCCGCCGGCAAAAATGTTGTCCATATCGTTGACCTGACCGGACAGGGCGGCCACCAGCCGTCCGCCGCGGGTAATGGGCACGCCGGCCTGGTCAAAGCCCTGGATCTCGATGCCCTGGCCGATGGCCACCACGATGATATCCGCCGGGATGCGCACCTGGTCCAGGGCGGCCTTGTTGGGCTTGGGACGCCCGGAGCTGTCCACATCGCCGATGATCTGGGGCTGGACCCACAGAGCCCGGGCCACGCCGTCCTCGTCGGCCTCAATGCGGACGGGAGCTGCCAGGGTCATCATCTCCGCCCCCTCGGCGGTGGCTCCTGCCACCTCGTCGGGCAGGGCCGTCATGTCCTCCAGGCGGCGGCGATACACACAGGTGACCTTGCTGGCCCCCAGGCGGATGGAGCTGCGGGTGACGTCCATGGCCACGTTGCCGCCGCCGATGACCACCACCTGCTTGCCGGTGAAGTCGGGCATCACGTCGTCGCCGATGGCCTTGAGCATCTCCACGGCGGACATGACGTTCCTGCTGTCCTCGCCGGGAATGCCGGTTTTCTTGTCCTGGTGGGCGCCGATGGCGATGTAGATGCAGTCAAACTGCTTCTCCAGCTCCTCCAGCCAGATGTCCCGGCCGATGCGGACGTTGGTGCGGACCTCGATGCCCAGGGACAGGATGGAGTCGATCTCGGCGTCCAGCTTCTCCCGGGGGAAGCGGTAGCTGGGGATGCCGTAGCGCAGCATGCCGCCCAGCTTGCTGCATTCCTCGAAAATGGTGACCTTATGGCCCATCAGGGCCAGGTAATAGGCGCAGCTGAGGCCGCTGGGGCCGCCGCCCACGATGGCCACGGTCTTGCCGGTGGCCGGGGCGCAGGGGGGATTGGGCACCACGCCTGCGTGGTCCACGGCATACCGCTTCAGGCCCCGGATGTTGATGGGATCGTCGATCATATTCCGGCGGCAGCGGGCCTCGCAGGGATGCTCACAGATGTAGGCGCAGGCGGTGGGCATGGGGTTGTCTTTGCGGATCAGGCGCACGGCGTCGGCGTAGCGCCCGGCTCCCACCAGGGCCATGTAGCCCGGGATATCTACCCCTGCCGGACACAGGGCAACGCACGGCACGGGATTCTGGAGGCTTGCCAGGCACCGGTGGTGCTGCGCGTGCTCCTCATAGTCGTCCCGGAAGCCCTCCAGGCCGTCCACCACCAGGCGGGCGGCGTCCCGGCCGATGGCGCAGTCGGCGGTGTCCACGATGCTGCGGGCAGTTTTCTCGATGATGCGGACGGTGTCCATGTTGGCGGTGCCGTCCAGCACCTGGGAAATGAGCTTGGTCAGCTGGCCCAGGCCGATGCGGCAAGGAACGCACTTGCCGCAGGTCTGGGCGTGGCACAGCTGCAGAAACGACAGAGACATTTCCACCGGGCACAGGCCCGGAGGGCTGGCGGCGATCCGGCGCTCCACATCGCGGTAAAGACCCTCTACCACGGTCTGAGCCCTGCTGGGGGTTTTGATGTCAAGTCTGCTCAAAACAGTTCCACTCCTTCCGTCCGCTTGCGGCGTTTGGCTGTGCGCCGCAGACGGACTGATATTGGTTACAGCTACAGAATGCCACAATTGATTCCAAAAGTCAATTGTTTCAGAAAAGTTGTCTATCCGATGAGAAATTTTCATAATTGATGAGAAAATATTGCAGAAAAATTCACGGAACCATAGGGCGGCCTGAAATTTTGAAATCTTCGGAAACGGCGGAAAACCGGGAACGTTTCCCACTCCATTGCCAAGATCGTGACGAAAATTATTTCGTATAAATACAATAAATTTCGGCATATGAAAATTATTCCGGGACAAAGTGTTGCATTTGTATATTGCGGACGGGGCCTGTACATGTTATAGTGAGTGTACAAATCAGAAAGGAGGCGCGCCATGAAGGTTCGGCTCAACGAGGACCGGCAGGTGGTGGACGCCATCCGGGAGGGGTTAAAGCGCACCGGCGGGTACTGCCCGTGCCGCCTGGCCCGGACGGAGGAAAACCGCTGCATGTGCAAGGAATTCAAAGATCAGATCGCGGACCCCGACTTTGAGGGGTACTGCCACTGCCGTCTGTACTATAAGGAGAAGTAAGGCCTGTCCCCCGGTTCACATTGAACCGGGGGATTTTTTCGCCCGGCGGAGGAGTGCATCATGCCGGTATAATTCCAGCAAATGACAGACAGATTCGCAAATAATGACAAAATTTGGGGCAATTCTGCGTTTTTATGCATTATAGACGATTATAAACGGCATGTTTTGTTGAATTCACAGAAAGCTAACAAGTTGATGAGATTTTTGTTGCATGGTGCAATATTTGCGAGTAAAGTAGTGAAGTACCCGGCAGAAATCCGGGAAAAAAAGAAGGAGAAAAGCATATGGAAATTCAAATTCTGCCCCTGATTATCGTTGTCGCATATCTGGTGGGCATGCTGACCGTGGGCGCCGTGGTCAGCAAGGTCCAGATCAAGAACGCCAAGGACTACATGGTGGCCGGACGCCGCATGGGCCTGTTTATGGTGGCGTTCTCCCTGTCCGCCAACAACATCGGCGGCGGCTGCACCACGGGCCTGGCCCAGAAGGCCTTCGGCGACTGGGGCCTCAGCGCCGTGTGGTACGTCCTGGCGGCTTCCATTGCCATGATTCCCCTGGCCTACTTCGCTCCCAAGATCCGCAAGACCATGGCCGTGACCATCCCCGAGGTGGTGGGCCGCCGGTTCGGCAAGTTCTCCAGCAACTTCACGGCTATCCTGTCCGTGCTGTCGCTGTTCTGCCTGACCTCCTCCCAGATCGCCGCCTCCGGCGGCGTCATCAACGCCCTGATCCCCTCCATTCCCTTGAATGTGTGCCTGATCTTCGCGGGTATCGTCATCATTCTGTACACCACTATGGGCGGCATGATCGCCGACCAGATCTCCGACCTGGTGCAGTTTGGCATCATCCTGGTGGGCCTGGCCATCGCCACTCCCATCGTGCTGAACCATGCCGGCGGCTGGAGCGCCATCTCTGCGGCTCTGCCCGGTGAGAAGCTGAACCTGACCCAGATCGGCTGGGCTTCCATCATCGGCTACATTTTCAACTACTTCTGCACCTTCCTGGCCGGTCCCGAGATGGTCTCCCGCTTTGAGACCGCCAAGGACGAAAAGACCGCCAAGAACGCTGCGTTTGTCTCCGCTATCCTCATGGCCGCCATGTCCATCTTCCCCACCCTGCTGGGTCTGGCTGCCTTCGCTCTGCAGGATCAGCTGCCCGGCCTGGCCGAGAACGGCAGCAACGCCATGATGATCGTCACCGGTCATTATGCCCCCGGTGTGGTGACGGGCCTGATCTCCGCCGCCATCATCTGCGCCACCATGTCCTCCGCCGACTCCAACCTGCTGTGCATGTCCACCATGATCATCAACGACCTGTACACCGGTCTGGGCGGCAAGAAGCAGTTGACGGACAAGCAGACCATCTTCTATACCCGGGCCTGCAACGTGCTGTCCGCCGTTGTGGCCATGCTGATCTCTCTGTTCGGCGTGTCTATCGTGGCCATGAACACCTTCGCCTTCGGCATTCGCTGCGCCGGTCCCTTCGCCGCATATGGCCTGGGCCTGGCAGTGCCCAAGGCCACCAAGAACTCCGGTATCATCTCCATCATCTGCGGCACCATCGCCTTTGTGGTGTGGCAGATCGTGGGCGGCGGCGGCACCTGGATGTTCCTGATGCCGGTGGTGGCCGGATGCCTGGTGAGCACCATCTCCTTCTTTGTGGTCAACTGGATCGAGTGGGGCCGCGGCGTGGCCCCCGCCCCCAGCGCCTATCTGACTGACGAGGAAGTCGCCAGAAAGATCGCTGAGGAGTCTGCCGGCCGGTAAAGCATCCCAAATCGAACAACAGCCCCTGCGGGAAAATCCCGCAGGGGCTGTCTAACATAAGGGGCAGTTTTTAGATTTCCAGATATCCCTTGAGCACCTTCAGGGTGTTCCACACGCCGTCGATATGGCTGCGCTCATAGCCGTGGCTGGCGTAGACACCGGCGCCGATAAGCCCGTGGCGCAGGTCGTTTCCGGCAGACAGGGTGGCCTCCACATCGGAGCCGTAGTGGGGGTACACGTCCACGGCGTAGTCGGCCTTTTCCCGCCGGGCGGCGTCAATGAGCCTGCCCACCACCTCATAGCTGTAGGGGCCGCCGGAATCCTTGGCGCAGATGGACACCTGGCGCTCGGTGCAGCGCAGGCCGTCGCCTACGCAGCCCATATCCACACTGATGGCCTCGGTAACGCCCTGGGGCACGTTGGCCGCACCGCCGTGGCCCACCTCCTCATACACCGTCACATGGGCATATACCCGGCGGCGGGGCGTGAGCCCCCGGTCCTTCATATACTTGCCCAGGCCCAGCAGAATGCCCACGGACAGCTTGTCGTCCAGGAAGCGGCTCTTGATATAGCCGGATCCGGTAATCCGGGTCCGGGGCTCGAAGCAGACGATGTCGCCCACCTCCACGCCCAGAGCGCGGGTATCATCGGCGGACTTCACGTCCTCGTCCAGCACCACCTCGCAGGTGTCATAGCTGCGCTTGGCGTTGGCATATTCGCCGTTGACGTGGACGGAGGCGTTGCACAGCTGGAAGGTGCCCTCGATGACCCGGCCGGAGCGGGTGTAGACCCGGACGTTCTCCGCCTCGCCGTTTTCCGGACGCATACCGCCCAGAGCCGTCAGCCGCAGGCGGCCGCTACCCTTGATCTCCGCCACCATGCCGCCCAGGGTGTCGGCATGGGCCTCCAGCAGCAGGCCGTCATTCTCGTCGCTGCCGCCCAGGTCGATGAGAACGCCGCCCTTGACGGTGGTCCGGGCCTCATAGCCCAGGGACCGGAAGGCGTTCAGCACCCACTCCGCCGCCTGCCGGGTGAAGCCCGTGGGGCTGTCGATGGCCAGCAGCTCCACCGCCTGGTGGGCGGCATATTCCGCATAGGTACGTTCCATAGTTGAATCCTCCTGTTATTTGATCTTTTCCCAGCAGCCGGACCGCAGGGAACCGGCAGCCACCGGGCAGTCCAGCCGCTCCGCCAGCTGCCGGGCCAGGGGACGCTCCTCCTCCTGGTCCACCTGGTTCACGAAAACCTGGTCATGAAATCCCTCCCGGGCGGCCACCCGGGCCGCGATGGCCGGGGTCACGGGCCGGTTTTCCGGCACACCGGCCAGCCGGGCATACAGGGCCGGACGATGGGCCGCAACGCTGATGGGACGGCCGAAGCCGTCGGCTCCCAGCACCAGAATGGTGGTGTTGCGCCGGGGCGGCAGCACCGGCTCGTGCTTTTCGTGGCCCTTGAAGGGCTTTCCGGCGGAGCCGTCCGCCTCCACCAGGGTATAGTCCGCCAGGGCGTCCCAGCCCTCAAAGCCCGGGGACACCAGCTTGCCCTGGGCCGACGGAACCCCCAGGCACACCAGGCCCCCCCGGGCCAGAATTTCCCGGGCGGTATCCGGGTCCTGGGCCACGGCGATGCCGGTGGGGGGCCAGATCTTGGTGGTGGTGGTCACCGCCACGGTGCCCCGCTCCCGCAGCTCCCGGGCCAGGTGATACATCAGGGTGGTCTTGCCGCCGCCGCCGATCAGGGCGGTGACGCCGGGCCGGATGTCCAGCAGGTCGCATAGCTTATCCACTTTCTCACTCTCCCTTTGCGCCGCGTGTGCGGCAGGGCCATTGTATCACAGGGCGGTGGAAAAATCCACCTATATTTCCGCCTATTGCCGCCGGGCGGTGCGGTATTCGTCGCCGGGCCGCCAGTAGGGGCAGTCCCCCCGTCCGGACAGGAACCGCACCATCTCGTCCTCGTCCAGGTCCACATCGCAGATGTATTCGTCGTATTCCTCGTCGTAGTTATAAAAGCAGCAGGCTTCGCACTGGGTCATGTGCCGGGCCTCCTTTCGTCAGGATGATTATACGTCCATCGGGGGTGCTGCGTCAATAACCAGCTTGTCAAAAAAGTTTTTTTGACAAGCTGCGTGCGGTTTTTCAGAACTGAAAAGTTCTGAAAAACCTGCGATTGCAAACGAAAGGCACCCATGATGGGTTTCTTTCGTAAGTATCTTCCTTTCTGATGGCGGAAGATTTCCGGTTTTTCCGACAGCCTCCAGAATATTTATCAACAGAAAGCTTACAATTATTCGAATTATGCACTTGACGAAAATATGGAAATCAAATATAATCATGAGTGGAGAGGGTCTTACCTCCCGTGCCTATGAAGTGAGCGTGCATCCGGGTAAAGAGGGCGGATGCACGCTCATTTCCTTTATTTTCTCAGCTCCCGCAGCTGAAGCTCCACGTCTCCGATGAGGTACAAGGATCCGTAGCACAGCACCGTGCCGTCAGGCCCCGCCTGCTCCAGGGCCAGGGCCACCCCCTCCCGGATGGTGCCGCAGGCCGTGGCGGAACAGCCCAGCTCCCGGATATAGGCCGCCAGCTCACCGGCAGGCAGGGACCGGGGGTTATCCGGCGTCACCGTGATGAAGGAGTTGGCGTAGGGCGCCACGCCCCGGTACATGCAGTGGTAGTCCTTGTCCTGCATGACCCCGGTCAGCACCGTCAGGGGCCGCCCGGGCAGATAGTCCCGGATGTTCTGCTCCAGGGCCTGGATGCACTGGGGATTGTGGCCGCCGTCGATGATGAACAGCGGGTCGCGGCCGATGATCTGGAACCGGCCGGGCCAGTCGGTGGAGGCCAGCCCCCGGCGGATATGGGAGTCGGTAATGGCCCAGCCCCGGGCCTGAAGCACCCGGATGGCCGTCAGGGCCACGGCGGCATTGCACAGCTGGTGCCGTCCCAGCAGCGGCAGGCGCAGGCCGGTAAGCTCCTCCCAATCGAAAACCTGGCCCTCCAACCCGGCGCTTTCCAGACGGATGCCGTCGAAATCCGCCAGGTGCAGGGGAACACCCAGACGCTCGCACCGCTGGCGGATGATCTCCTCCACGGCGGCGGACTGGCGATACAGCACCGCGTCACAGCCGGGCTTGATAATCCCGGCCTTGGTGGCGGCGATTTTTTCAATGGTGTCCCCCAGATACTGGGTGTGATCCAGACCGATGTTGCAGAACACGGCGGCCTCCGGGGCGGGGATCACGTTGGTGGCGTCAAATTCGCCGCCCATGCCCACCTCGCACACCACGATATCGCAGTTGTGCCGGGCGAAATAGGCGAAGGCGATGGCCGTGACCATCTCAAACTCCGTGGGGTGAGGGTCCAGGGAGTCCGCCAGAGGGCGGACCTGGGCCGTGATTTCGCACAGCTCGTCGTCGGTGATCTGCCGGCCGTCCACCTGCATGCGCTCGTTGAACCGGATCAGGAAGGGCGAGGTGTACAGGCCCGTGCGATAGCCCGCCGCCCGAAGGATGCTGGCCATTATGGCACAGGTGGAGCCCTTTCCGTTGGTGCCGGTGACGTGGATGAACTTCATGTCCTTCTGGGGGTCCCCCATCAGCGCCAGCAGCGCCCGGATGCGCTCCAGCCCCGGGATGCTGCTGCGCCAGCAGACGGCGTGGATATAAGACAGGGTTTCGTCAATGTTCATTGTATATCATTTCCTTTCGACTGCACCGGCGGCAGGCCCACGGCCCGCAGAGCGCCGGAGCGCTGCAGAAGCCACACCACCAGCACGTCCAGCACGCCGGTGATGGCGAACTGCACGCTGCGGGCCGCCAGCCGGGTGAGAAAGTACGCGGCTTTTGCGCCGCCGCCATAGATCATGGCCAAAGCGAAGCTCTGGTACAGGATGGACCCCAGAACCACCGCCGGCAAAAACGCCGCCGCCAGACGCAGGGGGCTGCATCTGCGTGTCAGCCAGGGCCGGAAAAAACCGGCGCACAGGCCATACAGGATCGGGGGCACGCAGAAAATCGGGTTGTAGCCATAGGGGGAGAACAGGCAGCCGATGAAATCGGCGGCAAAGCCTGTCAGGGCCCCGGGCAGCGGCCCGAACAGCATCCCGGCCAGGAAGATAGGCACCGCTTCCAAGGAAAAGCGGGTCACCTCGTTGGGGGTAGGGATCAGGAACCGGGCCAGCACCACGCTGACGGCGGTCAGCAGGGCGCAGGTGACCATGGCCCGCACGGGCCACTTGGGTCTGCCGTGGGCAGATGCATGGGTGTGACGTTCAGACATAAAAAATACCTCCTAATTCGGGTAAAAATTGGGAGGAGGTTGGGGAGTATGCACTTGTCAGGGCGCGAACCCCCGGGCCGGCTGCCAAAGCGGATGCGAAGACGGCACCGCGGAGACAGGTCTCCTTCGTCCGGCGGCAACCTCCCATCCGACCGGCACTTAACGCGCCGCTTCTACTCTTGCAGCAAAAGCCAGTCATGATTATACAGAAGCCGCCGGGAAAAAGCAAGGGAAATCGGAAAAAATGCCGAATCCTTCGGGGAAGGAAAGATAGGGGTTGCATTCCCGGGAATATTTGATATAATTACAGCAGATGATACAAACTGTACGCATTATTTTTCTTAATGAGGTGCTGTCATGTCCGTGAAGCTGGAGCTTTATCGTGTGTTCAAGGAGGTAGCGGAGGCCGGAAACATCACCGCCGCCGCCCAGACTCTGTTTATATCCCAGTCCGCCGTCAGCCAGTCCATCAAGCAGCTGGAGGCGGAGCTGCAGACCCGGCTGTTCGCCCGGAACTCCCGGGGCGTCACCCTGACCGCCGACGGGCGGATGCTGTATGAATACGTCCGCAGCGCCATGGGCCTGCTGGAAACCGGCGAGGAGAAGCTGTCCCAGAGCCGGGACCTGCAGATGGGCCACCTGACCATCGGCGCCAGCGACACGGTGACCAGCCAGTTCCTGCTGCCGTATCTGGACCGGTTCCACCGGCAGGATCCGGC
>UMAL01074055.1_pt1 | contig 13144 bp, 7 predicted proteins | sample 1963691 | NCBI WGS metagenome assembly UMAL01 (sample SAMEA4835914, study PRJEB28245) | human gut metagenome | biome: gut microbiome; material: fecal sample | place: Denmark | collected 2008
AGGTCTATCTCGGCCTGATCTGAAATCACGATATCATAAATTGTAATCCTTGCGGATATCAGCAAAAACAGATTTTGCTGATCTAGTATGACCAGCCTGCATATCTGCATATCCTTTCTCTAGTTCTGCATTCATCTGTGCTTCTGATAATGCACTAACGTCTACAGGACGAGCGGATGGCATTTTCACTTCAAAAGGAAGTCCTCTTTGAAGAATAATTTGTTTGTAAAACATATTTATTGCATTGGATGCAGGAATTCCTAATGCTGCTAAGATTCCTTCTGCCTGTTCTTTTACATCAGGCTCAATGCGTGCGTATAAATTTGCTGATTTTGTTGCCATAGTAAACACTCCTTTCGAATTTTTTCTAACTATATTATGTCCATTCGTACGGACAAAAGCAATACAAAATCAGTATTTTACAAATTATTACAAATTGTTCATACTCCAAAATCTACCAGTTCTTTAAAATTTGTCGAAGTCCTCCTGAGTCGCCACTTCCTTATATCCTTTATAATCATCGTTGGATGTGTTTCCACACACGCTATCCAATACAATCCCAAGTTCGAAGTATTGTGCCAGATCATCGCTTATTTACACATTCCTGCAGACCAGATTTTCCACCCCGACGCAGCCACGGACGGATTGAAAAAACAAAAACTGTTATTGATGCTACAGGAATGCAATGAACAAGAGGCAGCCGAGATTCTTCCAGCAATTGAATACCTCAAGTCAATATCTTTTTTCTGAAATTGACAATTGCATAAATAACGTCTATAATGCATTTATTACGCATGTAAGATTTAAGGGGGAATTTAAAATGAGCGATCTGCCACAGATTTCAGAAGCTGAATTTGAAGTTATGAAAATCGTATGGAAACATGCTCCGATCAGCACAAATGAAATAACAGACAAATTATTACAGACTACAAACTGGAGTCCTAAAACGATACAGACTTTAATCAAACGCCTCGTGACCAAAGGCGCTCTGACTTATGAGAAACAAAGCCGAGTATTTGTTTACACCCCAGTTGTAAAAGAAAATGAATATATCGGCCAGGAAAGCAACTCTTTTCTGGAACGCTACTATGATGGAGATATCACTGCCATGCTGTCTGCATACATCGAAAATGACAGACTGTCTGAAACAGAAATAGACACACTCCGCTCCCTTCTTTCAAAGAGGTCAAAAAAAGGAGGCAATTAACGTGGCTAATTTTATGATACGCTTTTTCATATGCAATGTGTTTATCAGTGGTATCATTGGAATTCTTTTGATTGTCAAACGGCTATTCAAAAACAGCCTGTCCAGCCGGATGCAGTATAATCTGTGGTTTCTGCTGCTCGGACTTTTAGCAGTTCCATTTATACCGTTCCGTTTCATCGGTCTACCACAAATCTTCTCCTGGCTTGGCAGCCTGAGAAGTTCTCCTTCTTCCGATGCTGGCACCAATATTGCAGGCACCGCAGAAGCATTTACAATCGGAAATACAAATTGGATGAACGACTTTACTCTTTCGGTAAATAGTGAGACTCCATCCATCGCAGGATACATACTATTAGGGATATGGATTGTCGGTATTCTCGCCATGATAATATCTATTTATGTCCTTTTATGATATCCATAGCTGCTGTTGATAAGTCTTTCCCTTCATATGTTATCAACAGTTTGCCAGGAAAGTTCTTCTCATACCACTTTTCTTTGATTTCCCAGTGTGCGCGATAATCCGGAAGATCAAGCCTTCCAACATGCTCCCAGTAATATGTTTCGCCTCGGAATTTCACTGTAAAATCAGGCAGGAACATCGTACCGTCCGGCGCATACAGCGGTTCCTCATAAACAAACGGCACTTCTTCCGACACAAGCATATTTGCAATGATAACTTCGGACTTTGATCTCACAAAGTATTCCGACAAAGTAGCCAGCTTCTTCTCATCAGCATACCAGTTCTGAATATACAGCAATTCTTCAGGAAGCGGATTAAACGCAAACACCGAAGAGTTGATTCTTCTGACCGCAGACTTTTCCAGATGTCCCAGTGCAGTCAAGGTACCTATATCTTCCTGCAAGAGAATCGTAACCTTCTTTTGTGCTCTGGTAATTGCAGTATAAAGCAGTTCCATCGATAACAGGTGACTATCTCTTTTCGGGATCACAATATACACATAATCAAACTCTGATCCCTGAGACTTGTGAACACTGATAGCATATGCCAGTTCCAGATTTTCCTGCACTTTCTGTTCTGGAAGATACCAGCCTTTATCATTCCTCCCATACTCACGACCATAGTTATATCGTAATTTCTGCCGATTCTTATTTGAGAATGCAACCTGGAATCTTTCAATCGTACTGATGAAATTATACCGCTTGTTCTTTGAATCAAACGGATGCATCAGCACCAAGCCAATCTCGCCGTTATAAACTTCATGCTGCTCTACAGCCCGTGTCTCCTGATTATATGCATAGGCCATATCCGACTTCGGACGATTCCTGAATTGAATGACCTTATCAAAATAACTGATACCGTCCAGGTTATATCGATGGCTCCAATAGGGATTAAAGTCATTCTGCATCAACACATTCAACGCATTGGTACCGTAGAATTCACCGCGATACGGAGATATTATCTGTATTGCATCAGGATTGGATGTACCATCTTCTTTACGGATTGCTTGCTGCCACAGCTTATCCAGACCGCTGTAATCCTTCATCCTGGTCATAGCTTCCATATCCTGCGTCAGAACATCTCTCAGCACAGTTTCAAGATCAGATTGCTCTTTCCAAAAATACACAGCCAGATCCTTGTCGATATCTCCGTTACCGTTTTCCAGTATTTTTGTAAACAGTTCTTCTTTTTTCTGTTTCAAAGAATCGGCGGAACCAGTGTCTTCCATGTCCGACTGCTTTTCCTGTATGAAAAGTTCAGCCAGATCCAAAATTCCGCAGCCATTACCTTCTACTCGGTTTACCAACTGACGGATATTCTCGCTAAGCACACCAACATTCTCAGGATACTCCTGATTAAGCCATTCGATAGTATCAGAGAAAACTTTTCCACGTCCGATTGGAGGAAGCTGATTCGGATCCCCTACCAGAATAAGCCTCTGAACACTATTCCAATTGATGCTCCGCAGCAAAGTAGCAAACAAATTCAGATCAATCATAGAACATTCATCTATAATGATCGTATTTACATCCTGTCCTTTGCTTCCACCCTTACGCTTAAGTGTAAAGTTCTTGTTCAGCCAACCATTACTCGCAAGATAAGAATGGATCGTTGACGAATTCTTTTCGGTCTGTGTCTTGATTCGCTCTGCTGCTTTTCCGGTCGGTGCCATCAGCAGAAAACCTGCCGCCTGTCCATGCACTCTTTCAATGTTTTCAACAATAGCTTTTATAACCGTAGTTTTTCCTGTTCCGGCGGCACCGAACAGAACACATATAGGTTTGGAAAATATCTGCATACAGATATCAGCCTGCTTATCAAGTATATCCTCATACTGATCAGCCGCAGCCTCATTAAGTTTTGATTCCGGATTTCTAAGTTTGCTCTTAAACTTTTCCTTTGTAATCGCTAACTTCAATGAAATATCCGGTCTTTCGGCAAGCATGGTGAATATAGACTCGACCTGCCGCTCATCCTCATATACCCACTTCAGATACAGATAAAGATCCTTCTTATCATCCTCACGTAAATACAGCGCTTTATCATAAATCTCTCTATCAAGCTTGAAGTTCTTGATTTTGAACGTATACTGTTTCCATTCCGGCATGCGATCCAGTCTGTGATTCACCGAATTCAAAATGGTCTCTGCCTTACCGAAGGAATGAGCTGCTATACGGTTAAGCTCGTCAACGCAAAATGCTCTTAACCGTTCCGGATCGCCCACATCAAACAGATTCTCAATTTCATACTCTGGAGATACAATGATTCCGTTATCTATCTTGTAGAATGGGATAGAATCATCCGGATCCATGCCCTGATACTGCTCAAAAATAATATACGGATTCTTTACAATCTCTTTCAAAGAAGCTGTAATTGAAACATCTTCTCTGTCTTCGCTCAGGATATAACCCATTTGATCTGCGGAGATATCGAATCGTGGCAGGATATCGAAAAGCAGTTCCTGTTCCTCATCTTCACGAAGCAGGAACTCCCGGCGTACAGTACGTAGATTTGCCACCTTATGCCCGAACACTTCATCCTGATCGCCATCCATAAGCTTACGGACTTCATCCCGGAAGAGTTTCATATCCTGTTCATTGGTCAGTGCTATGTAGTGCTGTACCAATTCTTCCAGCCCCATATTGATCATTGCTGATGCAAATCCGGGATAAGGACCTCTGGCCTTCCACAGTTCGCTAAGAACACTGTTCAGCCATTTCTTCCGCTCCTCCCAATTTTCTGTATCGTCTCCAATCTCAATTAACACATCGACACTATTGATCAACTGATTGATGATTTCTATGGCATCGTCGTTAGACACTTCACGACTTCCATACTTAAACGGAGACCTGTGAAGCGGCTTAATAACGATACGATCCAGAATGGACTCATCTCCCATGTATTTCCAATATGGAATAGAGAGGCCTTCATCAGGATAATATGACGTGATGGGTTTCTGCCAAATAACACCACCGGCATAATCCTTTTTTATCTGTTCTGTTGTGTTCTCGTAGTAATGGAAATCATCTATCTTCTTGATGCGTGATGCACCCACAATGACATAGTTATCCTCTTCGTTCTCTGAAAACGGATTGCTGTATCCCGCATAATAAAATACAAGAGACTTTCCTTCTTCAAACTGCGAAAAATATGCCTCTGCATTACGCTGTCGCTTATTGTAATCGTAAGTCTTACCCTTAACCGAAGAGAAGACATCATTCTTATACATAGCCTCATAGCACCATGTACAAGCAGTATACGGCGGCAGCGTCAGAATCGTTGCATCTGCATCCTCTTCTTCCCACCAGGAAGGTGGTTCAACCTTTACCTGAACAGTCTCTTTACCAAACGCATTTGCACTCAATGCACATGCCACCTTACAGGGATGCTGGCCACATGATTCACCAGCGTGAGCAGTTTCAAAATCCAAATCACGCTGTTCTGCAATCATCTCTCCAGGATATGAATGCTGTCCCACGCAATATACATTTTCACAAGGCTTCTTGCAGATATGACCATTCCAGCCATCACTGTGCCAAGCAAGCCTCAGGCTCATATGCATTGCCATAAGCTACCTCCTAAACAATCTGTATCAAACCTTTGGATAGACAAGCCTCCAAAGAGTAATTCGTCACCTTAACAGCTTTCGGACCTTCGTCAAATTCAATGCCCAGATACTTTCCATCGCATGTCCTGACCACTCCGTATCCTTCGGCCTTATGCAAAATGCGCTTTCCAATATAATCCTTGTAAACATCTGTACCGGCGTAAACTTCCTCTGCCTCCGGATCCTCTTCCGGTTTCCTTACGGCTTCCTCTTCTGTGACATCTTCCTCAACTGGTTCAGGCTTCTTAGGTTTCGATGCAGGCTCCACATACTCATCTGCAGCGACCTTTAATGCCATAAGTTCTCTAATCTCAGCAATATGCGTCTGTGTAAACCATATAGATTCATTACCGAAATCAATCTTCACAGGATCGTGTGAATTAATCTCCTGCTCGTCCAGATACGAAATCTCTTCCAGGAATTCCTGCAGATCATACTCATCAGATCTCATCCGACGATATTCGGAAGCACAGTTCGGGCACATGCACAGATACATAGCATCCAGCTCTTTTTCCATGCCCGTTGACAGCTGACATTTCTCGAATGTGGCCACCGGCTCATGGCACATCTGACAGGCATACTTGTAAGATCCTTCAACTCTGTACATACTCCGGAGATAAGCATCGATCTCACTATCCGGCTTGCTGACACGGATCTTCCTGACCTTGTACTCATACTTTACTGGACTTGCAAATACAAGAACTTCTGCAGCGTGTTTTCTTAAGGAATCCCAGTTCTTAACTTTCACAGACGGAAACTCAAATGTCTCCTGCGGAGTATAGACCTGCGTAGTTGAAGTGCCTACAACTCCGGATCCATAGCTCTCTTCCAAATCTGTAATGGATATACCAAATCTGCGGCGGAGCTCTATCTCGAAAAACTGCTCCTTTGTCTCATCATCAAGCTGATCATAATCCTTTGCAGCTTCTTCCAATTGATCCTCTTCGCTCTTTGCAAATCCAAGGATCTCATATAATTCCGATTCAGGTCTGACATCGCCGTATAACTGAGGATGCAAATCCCGTTTCGTTATTTCTTTCTGAGAAACAAGTTCTCCGGACTCTGTGAACAGCCACTTACCGTTCCACTTCATTCCGTAATACTGATGCTTCGGTCCATCCTGTCTTAGCTTAGTGACAATATCAGCGTACGTGTTTGGAATATTCGGTGAGCTTCCACCCACGTACACGGTACCGGTCAGCATATTCTCATGATTCTGAAGGAAACGGAAAATAAAACTGGACTTCGCCATGGAATCTGCTGATTTCGGATGGCTTGATATATATTCCAGAACCGCATCCAGTTTATCCAGGCTGAGTTTCCAGCGGAAGCCCTGATATGTCGTCCACTCAGGCTGTCTTCCCGGATTCCCTGTATAGTACTCACCATTCGTTTTATCAAGACCTACGGCAACTTCTTCCTGGATACCAAGTAATTTCAGCATCTCGGCATCCACATCTTCGATTTTGTAAAAATCGACATCGACATAGGGATAACTGATGATATGCGAATAGTACTGCTCGATACTCATTCCCTGCGAATTGACGGAGAAGAACACTTTTTCCTTACTCGGATTCGCATATACTATCTTTCCATCCTTGGTACATCTGATCTTCAGATATTTTTTCATGAGATTGGTAACTTCTTCACGGTAATCGCTGTTTCCACGATAATGAAGCAGTCTCTTAAGATCGGTAATATGCTGATCATCGGAAACCGCCTTGCCACTCTCATAACGTTTCTTGAAATCCCTTATAAAGAACTCATATTCATTCGGCTTCTGCAGATTCAGAATTTCTACGAAGAAATGCCTGCAATGCTGCAGCATCTTTTCATCAACAAAAGAAATATCATCCATCCCATCTGTATTTGCACTGGGAAGGAAGATATTCGGCAGATACGAAGCATTCTCATATCCACGATAATAAAATGCATTCTGATCACTTCCATCGCTCTTACGATATGGTGCAACGAATGTCCCCTTGGATGTTTTGATGATCTCAGCTGTCAGCATGTTGGAGCCACCACGTTTTTTCTCAAACGCGCCGCCTACTGAGTCATACATGTTATAGAATTTTACCAGCCACTCATCATCTCGACGCGGCAGAAACGCACGGTTATTATTGAATGCATTCCTCAGATTCTCTGGACGGATTACTTCAATATCCAACACATCTGTTAGGAACTCATACAGCGTTTTATAAGTCTTATTCGTCTCTGTGAGGAATGTCGGAAGCCAATGATAATCTGTACCATCATCCAGCAATTCTGTAAGTAGTTCTTCAGAAAGAACATCAGCGAAATCAGCGCCTCTGGCGATCTTAACAGAATCAGCTGAAGCATACGTTCCATCTTTGCATAGAAGCAATTCTTCCTCTGTCATCATGCTTTCGGTCTCTTCAAACATGCACTCAAACAGAGGCGCACTATAGAACACCTCATTGTCAACCGGCAGAATATTCAGGAAACTGAAATTGAGCTTTCCGGAATCCCTGAGTTCGATCACACTATCACGCAACAATGCTGCCGTCTGTTCTGCCAGATCAATATTATCTTTATCATCAGCCGGAACACTACTTCTATTCGGTGTAGTACGATAAGGTCCCTGTACTATAAACTTTAATTTGCTCTCTGTCTCTGTCGGGAAATAAACAGAGATATACGGAGACTTTGATGCAGAGAAAGTGTAATCGCCCGACTCCTCAACAGTTACTGCAAAAGCAATATCAATAGTTCTTCCGGCCTGGATACCTGTAACAGGTCGTGAGAACACGAGATAAGAAATCTCTTCATTCTCTTTCTTACTTGCAGTCTCTCCCATTGCAGACACAAGCGAACAATGATCATTGATCGGTGTCTTTTCAAGTAAATAAGTTCCTGATGCTTTTAGCTTTGGCAATTCGATCTTGTAATCAATAGACTGAAGATGCTTCATAAAAAGCAGCGTAGTAATACCAAGGTTCTGTAATCTCTTCGACAGAACCTCATCAAGTTTCTCAATCGTAGTGAATCCTGAAAAGGTAAATCCAACACTATAAGGGAACACAAACTTTGTGGTATAACCGACATCCACTTCCTGATCGTCAATATCCACCGGATGAGTAAAATCTTTGATTTCAACAGCAAACTGATGGTATCCATTTTCCTGATCTGCTTTGCTCGGATGGCTATAAAGGCGCACGGTCTCACATATGCCAAATACAGACTTAAAGCCAACACCAAATTCACCGATCTGGTTCAGATCGTCTGTCTTATCCGACTTACCGATATCACAGAGTCCCTGCAAGTTCTCCATAGAAAACGGATGCCCGTCATGAAGTACTACAAGCCTGTCAGCATATTGCTCAAACTTTATTTTTGATGCTCCGGCATCTTCCGCATTCTGAAGAAGCTCATATACGAAATGGGATTTATCCGTATAGAGCTGAATGATTCTCTCCAGGGCACGCCGAAGCATACCATCCTTATCCTGGCGCTGTAAAACCTGATCAGCAATCGCCATCTTAGCCATCTCCGACACCTCCAAACGTGTATCGTCAGTTGACAACATCAAGGATTCCATTCGCAATCAGCGTCGTATGGATATCCGTCTGTGCCACCTTTTTTCTGATCTCTTCAACCTTCAGTTCATAGCTCTCCGTAGCAGATTCCAGCTCACTGGTATACATCCTTCGGATGCTCTCACTGCTGGTATCCATAATCTTCTGTTCCAGAGAACGCTTTCTGTTTCTGAAGTTATTTGACAAGCTCTCTATCTTGAATGTGGATGTGTTCTCGGCTTCCTTGATTTCAGAAGCTTTTTCATCCATCCACAGTTTAACCTGCTTCTTTTCCAACGTATCCCAATCAGACGGCTGCATCTTGACCGCTGCGGCTCCGCTCTGTGATTCCTGAAGGATATCTGGCAATTCTGCGGCGATTACGTCATCATCGCAGACAACCACCAACTTGAAATGCGGATTGATCCCAACATAACTCCACGCATACACAGAGAAATGGTAGCTACCACTTGGAAGATCCTCTGTCGCATACTGAAGGTGGATATACGCCTGTTCATTCGATGCGAAATAAGCCGCTGCCTGTTTTGCCAACGGATGCATTGCCGTGATGAAGAAGGTATCTCTCTTCTTTTCAGCGGTTTCGGAGTCAAAAGTGATCGGATGAATCGGAGCCTTGCCCTTCAGATACACATCCCAGCTCTGGCGCACGGCATTTCTGCCGCTTGGAAGCTTTCTGAAATCATCTCTCAGTTCCGCTCTTGCAGCAGCTGACAATCTAAGCTGCTTCACTTCGCTCTCGCCCAGAATATAACTTCCCTGTCCCAATCTTCGGAACAGATACTGTTCGATCAGTATCTGAAGACTCTTCTGCGTAAGCCAAGGATTTTCGGCATTATGAATCTCCTGAGATGTCATGTATTCTGACAGGTCAAATCCGAAGAATTCTTTTTCTTCCTCTTCAAGCTTATTCAATTCCTGGAGCCTGCGGACTTCGTTATCCGCCATCTGTTCCAGCTTTATCTTACGTTCTTCATCCGTAAGAGACGTATCCATTCCAATGTGATCAAGCTGGGTGGCAATATCTCCGAGGATCTCATCGCACTCACCGATACTGCTTTCAAAGATGCCGATTCGCATAAGGCATCTATAATAAATATCTGCATCCACAGTGCCATTCGTGATCATATTGTAAATTCCAACAGCCTCACTCTGCTGCCCGCGACGATCAATACGTCCGATACGCTGTTCAATCCTCATAGGATTCCAAGGCAGATCATAGTTGATCATCATATCGCAAAACTGATAATCCAGACCTTCGGAACCGACTTCTGTAAAGAGCAGGATATCAATAGCATCTTTATCATCCTTGGGCAGCTCAAATCTCGCACAGTATTCTTGCCTCATGGCATCCTTAACGCTACCGTCAACCTGTTCTACTCTGAGTCCCGCATCAAGCAGCTTTTTCTTCAGGTAATACAGCGTATAACGGAAAGTGCTGAAAAGAATGATTTTATTGTTTTCCTGATTCTGCTTCTCCATGATAGCTTCCAGCATTTGATCAAACTTCGGATCTTCTTCCGGAAGATTATCCGCCATAGTCAGAAGGTTCTGTGCCATTCCTGCCAAAGCACTGGCATCTGCTCCGTCAAAAGCAAATCCCGGTGAGTAATCAAGATCAGGATCATCTTCCATCTGCTGGAAACGTCTCTGGATAAGATCTCTGATATGTGGTGCTAAACCAAAGATACAGCTTGCTGCCTGCCTCTTTATGGTAGACATCATAAACGGTATCGATCTGGCATTCCCATGAAGCTGTAGCAGTGCATCCGCTTCAAAGCGAAGCAGCTCATCATGTAATTCCTTCTGCCGCTCTGTAAACTCCGCAGCCAAAGTAAAAGGTCTTCTGATACAAAAATCCTGTATATCCTTACGCCTTGTACGGTTTAACATAGAATTGAAGCTGTGAAGGCTCTCTGCGTCAGAAATCAGTTTTACACGCTCTTCACGCGTAATCTTATCCTGCTGCAATGTCTTTACCATTTCTCCGTATGTCGGATTCGCCGCAATGACATTCTCGCCCCACTGAGTATCAAGAACACCCTTCAAGGCTTCCGAAGCCAATTCCTGCCACTTCTCATCAGCTCGTCTCATTAAACTTGCTGCCTCAGAGATATGCGCATTCGGACGGGACATCATATTGAATGTCTGCTTATCTATTACAACATCCGGACGAAGTACGTTCAGCAGTGTAAACAGATCATCATCGCTTGTCTGCAGTGGTGTAGCTGTCAGCATTACTACTGCATCTGCGTTGTCACAGAAGTAGTTAACGCATTTATATTCAAATGCCTTTTCCTTCTCCATACTGCCGTTACGGATATGATGCGCCTCATCGATGATAACAAGATCAAAGTGAGGAGCAGGATCCAGATCTCTTAATCCGAAAGTATGCTTCTTCTTTGTGGTTTCACCCTCATATGCTCTGCTATCCAAAATGGAATACGGAACAATAGTCTTGCTGAATCTGATAGGCCATTCGCCATCTCTGTCGGTATCAGAAATAATCTGACGAAGCATCAGACCATCCACCGGTACAAATTCTTCATCAAATCGTTTCATTTCCATCTCCCATTTCCGTTCAGTAACAAGCGGTTTCGGACAGATAATAAGAACATTTTCAAGTTCATTTCTTGCCTGGAGCTCTTTGATAATAAGACCAGCCTCGATAGTTTTACCGACACCAACGCTGTCAGCAATCAGGATTCTCGGTTCATCAGCATGAATCAGCTTTAATGCCGGTCGGAACTGATACGGCACAAAGTCGATACGGGCTGAATTCAGGGAATACAAATCATTCCCTGAAGGATTATTGATTTGATATGCGGTCAGATAGCTCCGGAATGTATTGATATCCACCCAGTTATAGGAAGCCGTCTCTACATACAAAGCGATCTGTCCGGAATAAAATGTTTTGAAATTACCGTCTACAAAGACATCATACTTCTTTGTTTCTCCCAGATCCGTTATAGACATAACAATGCCACGAACATCTGGATTACCGATCAGATATACAAGGCTCTTTTCAGTGATTTCATTTTCATCAATCACTTCCGGTTCTACTTCAGCGGTTTGTCCAGTTTCTGTTTCCTGAGAGAACGATGCAAAATCAACTGTTGACGGAGACTTCACTTCTTCGATCATTCGATCGATTTCATTAAGCTGACTGTCTTCACATCCACGCTGTTCAAAGAAATCGTGTAACGTTGCCAGATCAGCAAGGATAGCATCCTTGCCCGGAAGCATAGCGCTGACATGAGCCCAGTTATTACGAACACGCATCATATCGCGGACACATTCCCTCTCCCTTGTCGGAAGAAATGTCACGTTACGCATTGCATACCACGACTTATCGGCAATACGGAGCAATGCAGCCAATTCAAACTGACCAAGCTCCGTAAAGCCTCTTTCTATTGCCATCTCACGCTGGTTATAGCTCAGCTTATCCAGAACACACTCTTCCCACCAATCGTCTGAAGCTCTCGGAAGAAGGCTTCCAAGCCATTCAGCCAATACGTTGGCGGAAGTATGCAAATATGAATTCATCCTGCTTACAATCTGGTCGTTATCCATATTGAAGCCTCCAATCTGTACTCTTTATTCCATGAAGAACCCATCGGTATCAAAGATGTGATCCAACTCATCGTTTGTCATAGCTCGTGCCACTTTGTCACGCACGGCACTCATAGCCATATCCAGTCTCTTAAATCTGTTATGCCCGACAGCATCCTTACCCATACGGATCAGCTGGATGCGGCCTACACCCGGATTCTGTCTTGCGTATTCTGCAAAACCTCTTGCCTTGCCCAGATTATCAATTCTGGTCGGATCATGCGGTTCCAGAATATCCACAACGTATTCTTCATCGCTATCCTTGCGGATAATTACAAAATCGGGATAAGCCGGTTTCTGTTCACCGCCCATTTCATACGGAATGCAAAGTGACCAAGGCTTTCTCGGAGGATTTCTAAGCCAGCATACATAATCTGCCTGACCCTGTTCCTCAATCAGTACACCTTCTTCCCAGTTATTCAGATTGATGCGTGCCTTACCGGAATCATCTACAAAGAGATGATCTTCATAATCCTTGCCATTTACTTCATGAGGAAGGCTGATGGTCTCCGGAAGGCGGAAGTTATGCTTACTGACAACATCTCCGTTAGAGACTATAGCATCATACTGTTTGATGAAACGGTCGCCTAAGCCAACGATCTTACGGCGATAATCATCATTCATCTTATGGAACATCTTCTCTGCATAAGCAAGAAGTCTTGCATGTCATCGTTTTCTGAATAAAACATAAGAATGAAACC
>UMAL01085992.1_pt1 | contig 13001 bp, 10 predicted proteins | sample 1963691 | NCBI WGS metagenome assembly UMAL01 (sample SAMEA4835914, study PRJEB28245) | human gut metagenome | biome: gut microbiome; material: fecal sample | place: Denmark | collected 2008
GAGTTTTTATGAGTTTTATCTTCTGTGTTCTGTTTCGTTTCCTTTTTCTTTGGTGCTTCTATCATTCAGCCTGATGATGTCTTTCGTCAATGTCATTTACGGGAGGCTCCAGTCCATCAATGACAATATTGTTCTTCTGTGCATAATCCCACAGAGCGGCACGCAGCGCCTCCTCTGCCAGACAGGAACAGTGTACCTTTACGGGAGGCAGACCGTCCAACGCTTCCATGACTGCTTTATTGGTTACCTCCAATGCTTCCTGAATACTCTTGCCCTTTACCAGCTCTGTCGCCATGGAGCTTGTCGCAACTGCGGCACCACAGCCAAAGGTTTTGAATTTTGCATCAACGATTTTGCCATCCTCAATCTGCAAATATACCTTCATGATATCGCCGCATTTCATATTGCCGACCTGTCCAACGCCGCTTGCGTTTTCAATTTCGCCTACATTTCTTGGGTTCATAAAATGATCCATTACCTTTTCGCTATATTCCATTTCAAAGTTCCTCCTTGGTGTTCCAATTTATATGAATGTCTAAAGTAAACGTCTGTTTTTCTTCTATCAAGCCTTTTTGCCAGGATAAACGGGAGACATATCTCTCAGCCGCTGTACCAGACCGGGCAGCTTTTCCAGAATAAAGTCTACCTGCTCCTCCGTGTTTTCTCTGTCTATTGTCAGTCTCAGAGAGCCATGTGCAATCTCATGAGGCAGACCAATCGCCATCAGCACATGAGAAGGGTCCAGAGAGCCGGATGTGCACGCAGAACCACTGGAAGCCGCAATGCCCAGTGCATCCAGCAGCAGCAGCAGAGATTCGCCTTCAATATAGGAGAAGGAAATGTTGCAGTTGCCGGGCAGACGATCTGTCGGATGTCCGTTCAGGCGGCTATCGGGAATGCTTTCCAGAATCCCATGAATCAGCTTATCCCGCAGTGCAGTCAGCTTCTTTGTTGTTTCCTCCATTTCAGCCACTGCCAGCTCCGCAGCCTTGCCCAGACCAACGATACCTGCAATATTTTCTGTGCCTGCACGCAGCTTCTTTTCCTGTGCGCCGCCGAAAATCAGCGGAGAAATCCTTGTCCCCTTGCGGATATAAATCGCGCCGATGCCCTTCGGTGCGCCCAGCTTATGCCCACTCATGGACAGCAAATCAACATGCAGCTTTTCTACATCAATAGGTACATGACCGACAGCCTGTACCGCATCTGTGTGGAACAGAACGCCGTGCTTTTTCGCGATTTCAGCAATCTCTGCGATAGGCTGAATCGTACCGATTTCGTTATTCGCAAACATAACGGAAATCAGAACGGTTTCGGGACGGATGGCATTTTCCAGCTCCTCCAAAGAAATCTTCCCGAATTCGTCTACGTTCAGATAAGTCACATCCACACCCTTTGTTTCCAGAAATTCTGCGGTATGCAGAATCGCATGATGTTCAATTTTTGTTGTAATAATATGTTTTTTCTCTTTCTTGCTTGCGTTTACCACGCCACGCAGTGCCATATTGTCGCTTTCGGAGCCGCCTGCTGTGAAATAAATTTCATCGGGTGTCGCACCAATCGCAGCCGCTACCTTTGCCCTTGCTGCCTCCAGCGCCTTTTTACTTTCCTTTGCAATGCTGTAAATGCTGGATGCATTGCCGTAATATTCTCTGAAGTAAGGAAGAATCTCCTGCAATACCTCCTCCCTTACGGGTGTTGTTGCTGCGTTATCAAAATAATATTTTGTCGGCATAAGAATACTCCTCTCAATCTCTTTATATATCATAGTATCTTTATATGTTTTATGTGATTTGAATATAGCACCATTTCTGATATATGTCAATAAATTTCTTCACATTTTTCCAAAAAAATAAAAATTTTTTGCTTTTTTTGAGAAAAAACACTCAACTTCACGCATCGCAAATTTTTATCAAGATTTTCATTGCATCTGTGGTTCAGCCTTTTCCCCGTGAAAATTTATCCGTATAATAAATATTGTTATTTGGGGGATACTTTATACATTTCCAAAACCGACCAAAAGCGCAAACTTTTTCGGCTTTGTCTGTAAAAATTCAAATAAAAGAAGAGGTGTATGACATGGAATTTAAAGACCGCTTGAAAGCATTGAGAAAAGAAAAAAAGCTGACACAGGTCAAGTTAGGCGAAATGCTCAACTATGGCTATACAGCGATTGCAAACTATGAATCCGGTCGAAACCAGCCCTCTATTTCCGATTTAAAAAAAATTGCCTCCATCTTCAATGTCTCTATGGATTATCTTTTGGGTGTCAATGATATCCGCTATCCCTATGTGATTGATGACGAAACCGCTGCGTTCAACGAATTTCGTCGATATTACACCCTGCTGGAAGAGGATAGTAAGGCGGATTTACTGCTGTATATGGAATTTCTGGTTGAACGGCAAAACCGCATGAAGGCAATTCCCGACCTGAAATATGAGGATTACGAATTAAAAAATACCATCCAGAAGGCAGCACAGAAGCCTGTGGCATACCGCAAGGAATGACATCTAAATCACACCGGTGATAAAAAACAGTCTATATTTAAAAGACGTACAGAAACTTTGAACCGAGTCATTTTGTGCAGACAGCACAAAACAGCTCGGTTCAAATCTTTCCATACGCCTTTTTCTTTTATTCTTCCTCTGCGCAGACATTCGGTCTGTCAGGAAACACAATCATCCCATACCCATTCAGTACGGAAAGCTTCTGCATCAACGCCTCTGTGCCCGCAGCTTTCTGGTACTCCATTTCCTCTTTATACAGCGGAATCACGCAGTACATGTTAATCTGCGTATCATCCTCCGTACGGAACATGCTGATATTTTCCTGCAATGCTCCGAGCATCGCGCCGCAAAGCTTCGTACTTTCGTCATACGGCACACAATCGGCTGAATTCGGCAGCGTATGCCCCCAGCCCAGCCATGTTTTGAATTCGTGCGGAAATCTTGCCAGATATTTCATCAGCCGCACAGGCCACCAAAGGCGGTCAGGCACATCCGCATCTGTTTCATATCCTGTCAGAATATCCCATTCCGCCGGCAGAAACAGCAGCAGCTCCGCGCGCTCCAAATCCTTATATTTCGGCAGAAATTCCTGCGGCAGCTTCATCGGCATCGCGCTCATCCCTGTGGTATACAGCACATGAAAATCCTTCTTCGTGGGTGCTTTCATCACGAAAACATTCACACTCAGAAATTCGGAATCTATCTCCCGATACACTCTCGTCACACGATGCGGAAACAGCCCCTCCATGTGCTGACAGATTTCCCGTTCATAGGGGGTCACTGTCGCCGGGCGGCGTTCCGTTCTTTCCTCTAATGCATCATATTCATAAACGGCATTTTCGATTTTCTTTTCCTCTGCCATCTCTTATGCCTCCCTTCCGAACAATGCGCCTGCAAATTCAGCCGCATCAAATTTCTGCAAATCGTGAATCCCTTCCCCGACCCCAATATAGCGTACAGGGATCTGCAATTCGCTCTTAATTGCAACCACAATGCCGCCCTTGGCTGTGCCGTCCAGCTTTGTCAGCACAATTCCCGTGATATCCGTCACTTCCTTGAACAGCTTTGCCTGCTGCAGTGCGTTCTGTCCCGTTGTGGCATCCAGCACCAGATATACCTCTCTGTGTGCCGCAGGATATTCTCTCTCGATGACACGCGCAATCTTCTTCAATTCCTCCATCAGGTTTTTCTTGTTGTGCAAACGCCCTGCCGTATCGCAGATTAAAAGGTCAGTATTCTGCTTTCTTGCCTCATGCACTGCGTCATATACCACCGCCGCAGGGTCGGAATTTTCCTCATGCTTGATCACAGGAATTTCGGAGCGTTCCCCCCAGATTTCCAGCTGGTCGATTGCCGCCGCACGGAAGGTATCCGCCGCCGCCAGAAGAACCGATTTCCCGTCCTCCTTGAAATTATGCGCCAGCTTGCCGATGGTCGTTGTCTTGCCGACACCATTCACACCAATGACCAGCAGAACGGAAGGAGAGGGCAAATTTTCGTCCTCCTGCGCGCCCTCCTGCAAAATCGCCGTAATCTCATCAATCAGCATATCCTTGATTACCGCAGGGTCGGTCGCATGCTCTCTCTTAACCCTTTTTCGCAGGTTTTCCACGATATCCATTGTCGTCTGCACGCCCATATCTGCCATGATGAGCGCTTCCTCCAGTTCCTCAAACAAATCCTCGTCAATCTTCGTAAACGCGCCCAGAACGCCGTCCACACCGCCAAGGATGTTCTTTCTTGTCTTATCCAGACCCGCCTTCAGCTTCGCAAAAAAGCCCATCTTCGCAGGCTTTTCCTCCTCTGCGCTTTCCTCCGCAGGCGTTTTCTGTGCTTCCTCTGCCGTCTCCTCCTGATTCAGCTCTTCTGCAACCTCGTCCGCCAGCTCCTCTACAAAGGCCCTGCCGTCCGCATCATTGTCCGCCGTAAAAATCTCGCCGTCCTCTGTCGCAACGATAACCTCATCCTCCGCAAGGGGCTTTTCCGCAAGAATTTCTCCTGCAATCTCTGTCAGCTCATCCAGAACTGCTTCGGCCTCCGCCGCATCCTCTGCCGTCAGGATTTCCTCTCCGTCCGCGTCCTCGAAGGTAATCTCGATTTCCGCTTCCGCAGGCGCTTCTTCTGCCTCCTCCCGATACAGAATATCCTCTCCTGCGCGGTCAATCTGGATTTCCTCCTCATCCATCACTGCATGGACAGCCCGGTTCATATCCTGACCATCCTCCACATCCAGAACAATATCCGCCTCCTGCGCGTCCGTTTCCACTTCCACGCCATCCAGCTCCAGAACGCCTTCCTGCTGTTCCTCTGTCTGCGGCTGCTCCTCCGTGGCTTTCTTCTTAAAAAAATCAAATAAACCCATATTCGGTCTCCTTTTCATCCTTACGCTGTAATACTTTTTTCCGCCTCCGAAAAGTCAACGGAAATCAATTTGGAAATGCCCTTCTCCTGCATCGTCACGCCGTAAAGCACATCTGCATGCTCCATCGTGCCCTTTCTGTGGGTGATGACAATAAACTGCGTTTCCTCTGCAAATTTTTTCAGATACTGCGCATAGCGGCTGACATTCGCATCGTCCAACGCCGCCTCAATCTCGTCCAGAATACAGAAGGGAGAGGGCTTCATTTTCAGAATGGAAAATAAAATCGCAATCGCGGTCAATGCGCGCTCCCCGCCGGAAAGCAACTGCATGTTCTGCAAATTTTTCCCGGGCGGCTGTGCCACAATCTCAATCGGGGATTCCAGAACATGCGCCGCATCGGTCAGTCTGAGCTGTGCCCTGCCGCCGCCAAACATTTCGCGGAATACCTCGCTGAAATTCTCGGAAATCACCTTGAACTGCTCGCGGAACTGCTGCTCCATCAATATCGAAAGTTCCGCAATGATCTGCCGCAGCTTTTCCTCCGCCGCAAGAATATCCTCTCTCTGCGCCGTCAGAAATTCAAACCGCTCCTTCACTTCCTTATACTGCTCAATCGCACCGACATTCACATCCCCCAGTGCGCGGATTTTCCCTTTCCATTCCTTCACGGAAAGCTGCTCCTGCTCCTGTGGCAGTCCTGCCGTATATTCCTGCGCCATCCGCAGCGTCATTTCGTATTCCTCCCACATCTGGGCGGTAATGCGCTGCTTTTCTTCTTCCAGCTTTTCCTTTTTCGCCAAAATGCGCAGCTGCTCATTCTCCAGCTTGTTTGCCGTTTCCTTCCATTCTGCCGCCGTTTCCTCGGCTTTTGCGGCTTTTTCCGCAGTCTCCTGCTTCTCTGCCGCCGTTTCATTCAGTCGGCTTTGCAGGGTCTCCGCCTGCTGCTCCAGCTCCGCCGCCCTCTGCTGTAGGGTTTCCTGCTGCTCCAGCCGCAGACCCGTATTTTTTTCATACAGTGCCGCCTGCTCCTCTGCTTTTTTCTGCTCTGTCCGGAGGGCTTTCTGTTCCTCCTGCAAGCGCAGCAGCTTTTCCTCCATGCTGTATACATTCTGCCCGATGGAAGAAAGCGTAATTTTCTTCTGCGTAATCTCCTCCATCAGCATGTCCTTTTCTTCCTTGCCGCCCGTCAGGCTGTCCTGAAAGGCAGTCAGCTGTGCATTTGCCGCTTCCATTGCCGTTTCCGAGAAAGCCGCCCTTTCGCGCAGTGCCGCAATTTCCTTCTCGGCATTTTCCGTCTGCTCCGTCAGCTGCTTTTCCTCCAGCTCCAGAAGGGAAAGCTTTTCGGCAGCCTCCTGCTTCTCCGCCAGTGTTTTTTCCTTTTCGCCGCTGTCACTGCTTTGCGTCACCATGACCCTTTGCAGCTCCATTTTTTTCTCAACCGTTTCCTGCTCAATCTCCTGCAAATCCTCATTTGCAAGCGCAAGCCTGTCGCGCATCTCCGCAATGGTTCGGTTTGCCGTCTGCAAAGCCTCCTGCAGGCTGCGGATTTCTCTGCTCCTGCCGAAAACATGCAGTGCCTTTTTCTGCTGTGAGCCGCCCGTCATTGCGCCGCCGGGGTTCAAAATGTCCCCTTCCAGCGTAACCAGCTTATACTGATGGCGATACTTTTTCGCCAGCTGTACCGCTTTGTCCAGATTTTCCACAACCAGAATCCGCCCTAAGAGATACATTGCAAGCTGTCTGAATTTTTCCTCAAACGAAACCAGCTCATACGCCGTACCAATCACACCAACCTCCGCCAGAATCGCCTGTCTGCCCTCAAGTGGTCTGCCCTTGATGGCGGTCACGGGCAGGAAGGTTGCCCTGCCGAGATTCCGCCTTTTCAGATAGCCGATGGCATCCCTTGCATCCTCCTCTGTTTCGGTAACGATGTTCTGTAATGCGCCGCCTAACGCCGCTTCAATGGCAGTTTCGTAGGTCTCCTCCACCTTCAAAAGCTGTCCGACCGCGCCGCAGATGCCTCTTTCCTGCGCATCCGGCAAGTTCAGCAGGCTTTTTACGCTGTTGTAATAGCCCTCATGCTCCCGTTCCATTTCAGAAAGCAGTGTTAATCTCGATTGCAGCTCAGAGCCGCGTCTTTCCTGTACGGAAAGGCTTGTCTCCGCCTTCTGCTTTTCCTGCAGCGCATGCCTTTTGTCCTGCTCCAAGGCAGTCAGCTCCTGCTCCAGATAGCGAATCTGCTCCTTTCGGTCATTCTCCTGCTTCTCCAATGCCTGCAAATGCACCGCAAATTGATGCAGTCTGCTTTCCGTATGCTCCTTTTCGCCCAGAAGCTGTGCCTTTCTGGCAAGAAATTGCTCCTGCATGGCCTCCCGCTTGGAGATTTCCCCCTTCGCCTCGGTGCCAATCCGAATCTGCTCAAAAATTTCATCCTTAAAGGACTCCACCTTCGTTTCATCCTGACTCAGCACAGTGCTCAGGGATGCATATTCTTCCTGCAAGGCATCCAGTTCCTCCTGTCTTGCGTCCATTTCCAGCTTCAGTCCTGCCATTTTGCTGCGGCAAAGCTCCTGCTCCGCTTCATTTTCCGTCTGCTTTTTCGCCTTTTCCGCCATTTCTCCGGCAATACGGCTGCGGTTTGCCTCGTCATTGGCACGCTGCTCCTCGCGCAGGCGAATCTCGCCCTCTGTCTTTTCCAGTTCCGCGCGCAACTCTGTCATTTTGCCATTCTGCTGCTGCAAAAGGGCATCCAGTTCCTCATTTTTCTCTCGGAAGGAAGCTGCCTGCGTCTTTTCCCGGTCGCTTTCGGCAAGGCTTTGTGCAAGCTGCTCCGCCGCAGTCTCCTCCGCCTGCAAAAGCATTTCCGTTTCTTTTGCAATCCGCGCCGCATCCCTGCAAAAGGCAGTCATTTCCGCCTGCTTCAGCCGCTCCTTCAGACGAAGGTATTCCCTCGCCTTCTCGCTCTGCTTCTCCAGCGGCTCCACCTGCACCTCTAATTCGCTGATGATATCATCCACACGCAGCAGATTCTGCTGTTCCTTTTCCAGCTTATTGACCGCTTCGTTTTTCCTTGTTTTATATTTTACAATGCCTGCCGCTTCCTCAAAAATCCGGCGGCGTTCCTCTCCCTTTGCACTCAGAATTTCATCAATACGTCCCTGTCCGATGATGGAATAGCCCTCTCGGCCCACGCCCGTATCCATAAATAATTCCTGAATATCCTTTAGGCGGCACGCCGTTCCGTTAATGCGGTATTCGCTCTCACCCGAGCGAAACACACGCCGCGTCACCTGCACCTCGCTGTATGCCAAAGGCAGCCTGCCATCCTGATTGTCAAGCAGAATAGAAACCTCCGCAAAGCCAAGGGGCTTTCTGTTCTCCGTTCCGGCGAATATAATATCCTCCATCTTATCGCCGCGCAGGCTTCTGGCTCTCTGCTCCCCAAGCACCCAACGCACCGCATCGGAAACATTGCTCTTTCCACTACCGTTCGGGCCGACAACCGCCGTCACCCCCGGGTTAAATTCCAGCTTCACTTTTTCGGGAAAGGATTTGAAACCCTGTAAATCCAATCGTTTCAAATACATTCATTTACACCTCATTTATTCATTTAGGTCAGCAGTCTGCCGCCAACCATGGTATAAAGCACCTTGCCGCGCACCTCCTCCGCCGCAAAGGGAGAAAATTTCGCCTTGGATGCAAAATGCTCCGGGTCAATGCGGTGGGTTTCCAGAAAATCTACCACAATAATATCGGCATCCTTTCCCTCTGCCAGGCTTCCCTTATTATATAATTTCAAAATCTCCGCCGGCTTCGCGGACATCAGACGAATCAGATGCTCCACCGTAATATATCCTGTCTCCACCAGATGCGTATAGCTCAGAGAAAGCGCCGTTTCCAGCGCAGAAATGCCATACGCCGCAACATCAAATTCCCGTTCCTTTTCTGTCATATTTGTAGGGCTGTGACCCGATGCGATAACATCAATCGTCCCATCCATAATTCCCTCAATAATGGCGTAAACATCCTCCTTTGCCCTGAGCGGCGGATTCACCTTCGCAAATGTATCATAATCCCCGATGGCGTCCTCCGTCAGAATAAAATAATGTGGGCATGTTTCGCAGGTCACAGGAACCCCTCTGCCCTTCGCTTCACGAATCAGCTGCACAGAGCCCTTCGTGCTGATGTGCGATAAATGCAGATGCACGCCTGTCCGCTCCGCAAGGTTCAGATTTCTTGCAACAATCACTTCCTCCGCCTCTCGCGGCATCCCCGTCAGTCCAAGGCATGCCGCCGTGTAGCCCTCATTCATGACACCCACGCCCGAAAGCGACCGATCCTCGCAATGTGTCAGCACGGGCAAATCAAACATCTTCGTATAAATCATCACATTTCTCAGAAATGCGGCAGAATCCGTAAATTCATCCCCATCGGAAATACCGACAATCCCTGCATCGTACATTTCCCCGATTTCCGCAATCTCCTGTCCCTTACAGCCGATAGACATGCTGCCGTAGGGATAAATATTTACCAGAGATTTTTCCTTCGATTTGGAAACAATATATTCCACAACCGTTTTATTATCAATGACAGGGTCTGTATTCGGTTCGCGGGTAATCGTTGTAAAGCCGCCGCGCAGTGCCGCACGGGAAGCCGTTGCGATATCCTCGATATATTCATGTCCGGGGTCGCAGATGTTGCAGTGCATGTCAATCAATCCGGACATCACCGTATGTCCGCCGACATCAATCTGCTTCGCCCCCTCAACCTCAAGATTCAGACCGATTTTTTCAATGATCCCATTCTCCACATAAATATCATGGAGCATATCCTTATCATGGGTTGTTCCAAGCACTCTGCAATTTTTCAGAACTGTCTTCATCTGAACGCACCTCCCACCTGAGAAAGGATATAGAACATTGCCATACGCACCGCAACAGAGTTCCCGATTTGGTCATTGATGATACACTGCTTGCTGTCAATCACTCCGGAGGAAATCTCAATCCCCCTCTGAATCGGGCCGGGATGCATCACAATGGCATCCTTCTTTGCATAGCGCAAAAGATTTTCATCAATACGGAACAGGCGTTTATATTCATCCAGCGAAGGCAGGGATTTCTTATCCTGCTTCTCCATCCGCATGCGTGTTGTCAGGATAACATCCGCATTATTGACCGCCTCTCTGGCATCATAATATACCTCCACCCCGAAATTCTCGATGGCAGGCAGCATCAGCGTCGGCGGCCCCGAAACGCAGACCTCCGCGCCCAGCTTCGTCAGACCCCAGATGTTGCTTTTGGAAACGCGGCTGTGCAGCAAATCCCCAATGATGGCAACCTTCAGCCCCTCAAAGCCGCCCTTTTGCTCCCGAATCGTCAGAAGGTCAAGCAGAGACTGTCCGGGGTTTTCATTAAAGCCATCCCCCGCATTGATGACAGAAGCCTCCACACAGCTTGCCAGCAGCCTCGGCGCGCCTGCCATGGAATGACGCAGAATAATAAAATCCGCCCCCATCTGATCCATCAGCTGTCCGATATCCTGCAAACTTTCCTTCTCAATGGAATGTACCGTATTTGTCATATCAATCACATTTGCGCTGAGGTACTGCGCCGCAAGCTCATACGCCAGCTTTGCTCTGGCACTCTGCTCATAAAAAAGCATGATAACAGATTTTCCCTGCAAATGCGGTGTTTTCTTATCCTTCTGGTTCAAAATATATTTCATCGTTTCGGCAGTCCCAAGAATATAGCGGATATCATCCGCAGACATTCCCCGTAAGCCGAAAAAATCCTTCTTATGCAGCGGCATGTTACTCCCTCCTACTTATTTCCGCAGTCGTTCCAGTAATGCTTCAAAATAAGGCGGCAAAGGTGCCTCAAATTCCAGATATTCCCCTGTGCGCGGGTGAATAAAGCCCAGCACACGGGCATGCAGTGCCTGTCCCTCTAAGTGAATCGGCTGCTTCTTCGGGCCGTATACCATGTCACCCAGAAGCGGATGCCCGATATAGGTCATGTGTACGCGAATCTGGTGCGTCCGCCCCGTTTCCAGCTGCGCCTCAATCAGTGTAAATTTCTCCATTCTTTCGATCACGCGGTAATGCGTCACCGCATGGCGGCTGGGCTTCTGCGTCACCGCCATTTTCTTTCTGTCCTGCGGATTTCTGCCGATAGGCTCGTCCACCGTCCCCTCGTCCTCCGTAAAGCCGTTGTAGACCACCGCATTATATTTTCTCGTAATGCTGTGCTCTGCAAGCTGTGCCGCCAGAGACTGATGCGCCATATCGTTTTTCGCAACCATCAGCACCCCGGAGGTATCCTTATCAATGCGATGCACGATTCCGGGGCGTTTCTCCCCGTTAATGCCGCTCAGCTCGTCTCCGCAGTGAAACATCAGCGCATTGACCAATGTGCCGCTCGTATGTCCGGGAGCCGGATGCACCACCATCCCCTGCGGCTTATTCACCACGATGACATCTGCATCCTCATATAAAATATCCAGCGGGATATTCTCCGGCAGAATTTCAACCTCCTTCACCTCGGGCACCTCTACATCAATGATGTCCCTCTCCCGCAGCTTATAATTTGCTTTTGTCCTTCCGCCGTTCAGCGTGATATGTCCTTCCTCAATCAGCTTCTGCACGCCGCTGCGCGAAAGATTTTCCATGGCATCCGCAAGAAAAACGTCAATTCTTGTCCCAACGTCCTCCTGCTCCGCCCCAAAGGTAAAATATTCCATTTCATTCATCCTTTTTCTTCTTCAAATCCAAATCCTCATCCTTCAGCACAAATACAATCAGAAGCACCATCAGGATGACCCCTGCGACAACATAAATATCTGCCACATTAAACACAGGCCAGTCAAAGAAGGTGAATTCAAAAAAATCCACCACATAGCCGCGGCATACGCGGTCAATAATATTGCCGACCGCGCCCGAAAGCACCAGTAAAAGTGCCGCGCGCAGGGGAAGATATGCCTTCTTTTTCGGCAGTGTGCGGTAAAAATAAATCAGCGCACCGGCGATTACGCCTGTCAGCACCAGAATCAGCCACCTCTGCCCGGAGAGCATCCCGAAGGCAACCCCTCTGTTTTCCACAAACGTCAAATCCAGAAAGCCGTCCACCACCGTCATGCTGTGAATCGGCTTCAGGCTTCCTAATGCCCAGAGCTTTGTTCCCTGGTCTAATAAAATCAGCAGTATCGTTATCAAAATCGGTATCATATTCAATCACCCTTTCGGAAGATTTTTGCATTATACAAAACGAGCCACGGCAAGAAGACCCCGCCGCAGCTTGTCTGTTTTTTATTTTGTTTCCTGTGCCTTTGCTTCTTTTTCTGCCAGAACCTCGCCCTTGTCCAGCAGCTCGATTTCTGCATAAAGCAGCAGCTTGATTCTTGTTTTCATCAGTTCGTAGCGGCTTTCCAGTCCGGAAATCTTCTGTTCCAGCTCATACGCCTTTGTTCTTGCGGATGCCAGAATATCCTCTGCCTGCTGCTTCGCACTGTTGATGATGGCATCGCCATCTGCTTTTGCCGCCGCCTTTGTTTCCTCCGCAGCCGCCTCCGCAAGGCTTAATGTACGTTCAATGGATTTTTCGAGATGCTTCAACCGATCGGTATCCTCAGCCACAGCCTCTGTCTTTGATTTTTCCTTCTGGCTTTCCTTATACAGCTTCTCATAGTCCTCATAGATGTCATCCAAAAAGGTATCTACTTCTTCGGGGGAATAGCCTACAGCTACCTTCTTAAAGTCCTTGGTTGCGATATCGTTCGGTGTGATCACGAAAAAACCTCCTTATACATATTTTTCAATTTCCAATCCGATTCTGTCTTTTTTGGTTCTGCCGCCGATTTCCTTCACGCGAAACCGCCCGAAGCCGCGCAGGCTCACCAAATCCCCTTCCTTTAACAGATGGGATGTGCTTGTTACAATATTCCAATTCACCTGTGCCTTTTCCGCATGGATGAGCGTCTGCGTTTTCCCTCTTGCCAGATGAAATGCCTCACTTGCCACCGCATCTAGCCGCATGGATGCCACAGTTAAGCGTCTTGCCTCCGTCTGCCTTTGGGGAATGTCCTCCGCCTGCTCCGTTTCCTCCGCCACTACCGCGGTTCTGGAAACCTGCTCCAG
>UMAL01040574.1_pt1 | contig 12829 bp, 10 predicted proteins | sample 1963691 | NCBI WGS metagenome assembly UMAL01 (sample SAMEA4835914, study PRJEB28245) | human gut metagenome | biome: gut microbiome; material: fecal sample | place: Denmark | collected 2008
CCTTCTAAATACTATTTTACAGAAAAAGTTTCACACTCTCGATGATTTTCAAAATCTGCTTTAGGCATTGGATGTCGGGCTCTGCATTTTTAATATTCGGTTATTATCATTTCTTTTTCTTCGGGGCCGGCAGCAGCCTTATTGCAGCTTCTGTCGGCTTTAGCAATAATGTGTTATCGCAAATGTCTCCCACCATTTTTCCGTTATAGTAGACACAATACTCGCCCATCATTTTTCTGGTAGTAACATTACCTGTTTTTTGCAGCTGTTCTGCAGCGTTCTGTCCATGGAAAATCCCTCCATGATGCGGATCCCACCGCCGACTCCCTGCATGGTCCGGATCGGTATCCCTGCCTTGCAGAGTACTTCGATATCTCTGTTGATGGTTCTTCTGGAAACCTCAAATTTTTCTGCTAACTCCGGTGCTGTGATCATTTCCTATTGCAGCAGAACGGAGAGGATTCCTATCAGCCTGTCTATCTTCATTTCTGACTCCTTGTATGTATTGTAGCATGAGAAACATGTCAGATATATTATTTTTTATCTCACATTCTTAAAGTACTGTATCAAAATATTCTTAATATACTGGTACCTTCTCGCATAGGAATTTTCTACCCGGATCAATTCAAAACCGTGGGCTTTGCAGATGGCATTCTTTTGCTCATCCCTTGCCTTTACCAGTGCATTTTCCCGATGCTCTTTTCCATCGAGTTCAATGGCAAGTATCGGCATATCCTGTCCCTTATAACCTTTTTCATATACCACAAAATCAAACCTGCCTGTATAGAACAGATCGTCATAGGAATTGTTCTCCTGAAATACATGGGAGATGCTGACTTCTTTTTGGACCACACAACGGTTATTGGTGTTTAAGACATTGTCCAATGCGTGGTTGAGTGTTGTTAAAAATGCCGCTTCTGTCTGTGTACTGTACGGTTTGATTCCAAGCGCCCTGGAGGAAGTCTCCCTTGCCGTCACTTGTGCTTCGCCATTTGTCTGAACATATTTGACAAGTTCATAGATATCATCACTGTTTTCTGTATGCAGGCGGTCTAGTTCTTTCGCATCGGATAGTATGACTAACTGTTCTTTGGCTCTTGATGTTGCCACATTGATCAGTTCTTTATTATTTTTTAACCAGTCATAGGTGCCCTGCCCGGTCTGCTCTGTCAATGCAAGTGAAAAAAGTACAACATCCTTTTCGTCCCCCTGAAAGGCATGGACTGTGCCACATGGTACATCTTTCATACCGTTTTCCTGCAACATGGCATGGATCAACTCTTTTTGATTGGTAAACGGTGTGATCACACCGATACTTTTATCGGGATTATCTTTGATAAACTCTATGATCTCTTCCGCTTCCCTTGGTGCGGTATTTTTGTAATTCGTGGTATTCCCTGCAATATTTTTAAATATCAGCGGTGTATCTGCCTGACTCTGACTGTTGATCACCAGTTTGTTGTTATAATATTTCTGATTGTTAAATGCAATGATCTTTTCATTACAGCGGTAATGGTGGCTGAGTAAAATTTCCTCACTGACCGCATCACAGGCTAAATACGTTTTATAGATGGAATTTTTGATATAGTCGTATTCTTCCGTTACGCTATATATTTTTTTCAATCTTTCATTATCTGCCGGATGCAGCAAAATGACCGGACTCAACTGCTGCGGATCGCCGACTAACATCAGACTCCGCCCTCTTATGATCGGCACTAAAGACATCGCAATGTTTCCCTGGCTTGCCTCATCCATTATGACCATGTCAAAGTAGGTTCCCGGCTCTCCGAGTTTATGTGCCGATATGGATGTTGTCGCAATGATCGGAAAGATCTTTTGGAATTTTTTTAAGTTTTCCGCTTTTCGTATATAAGCATTGAACTGCTGCACTTTTTTCTTTTCGTCTGCACAGTTTATGATTTCCATCAATTCCTGATTCTTTGGTTCTTTGAGTCGCTGGATGTATTTTGCCGAAGTATAATACAGATATTTTTTAAACATTTCTTCATCTTCCACAACCAGCTTTAATGCCTCTTCATCGGTAATGTCTCCGATCTGCGCCAGCTTTTCACGGACTTCGGCTAACTGCACGCCCTGTAAGTCCGTCTGAAACATCAGATGTTGATTGGAATCTGCCATTTTTAAGATGGCTTCTTCTCTTTCTTTCAGTTCGATTTTTTCTTCATGTCTTTGCAGAAGTTTTGTCAGCTTTTCGGTTCGCTTTGTCTTATCATCTTTATTTCTTTCTAAGGTACTGTCGAAAATAGCGAGGTCTTTCGTCCTTTCGTACAAATCCCTCATGTCATTGAGTGCCTGCAACACGCAGTTGTCATTTCCCAGACGGATGATCGGAAATGGGATTGCACCTTTGTTTCGATATGGTATGGATTTTAATTTTTCACACACGCCATCGATCGGATGATTGTTATAGGACGCAAACAAGACTGTCTTCTCGTTAAAGAAAGCAGTCACCATTGTATTTACGATCGTATTTGTTTTGCCCGTTCCGGGAGGCCCTTGGATGTATGCCAATGGATACTTCATCGCATTGTGAATCGCAAGGAGCTGATCCAGATTGATTTTTTTATCTAAAAGTGTGATCGGATAGTTCTTACGCCGATCCACCTGTTTTAAGAGTTCTCCAAAAAATGCCTTGATCGGTATCGTCACGTTGTCCGCTTCATACATTTTATGAATGGCTTCATACTCCTGATGCAGATCGACCATGACATCCCTGCCAATGGCAATGAGATATGGCATATCATCCACACCGTTGATCTGAGGATTCGATCTTGTTATTTTGTCTTTGATCAACTCCTGATTTTCTTCAAAGTGATTTAACAGTTCATAATCATCTGCATCTAAAAATTTTCGGATGCTAAATTTCGCTTCCGGTCTGTTTTTTTCTAAGGCAAACTCCATGCATACCGTAATCTCATCATCCTGCCTTAAGGTACGCTTTACCACATCCAACCGTAATTTTCTATATGCCAGCACATAGATCCCTTTTTGTGTATGAATGCTCATGACGTTAATGGCAAGCTGTTTGATGGTCTTCTTCGACGCTGCATTTTTTACGCCATATTGAAATTTTCTTACGATCTGTTGAAACTGTTCCCTGCTCAGATGATAATTGCCATGCCACTCGCTGTCTAAATGTTCTATCAACACATATTCTGTTTTATATGGAACGGAATCCATCTTGTTACAGTCCACTAAATAGTTTAAAATCTTCAAATTTGCAACGTGATCAAACACTCTCCGATACTTCACCGGATTACCGTTAATATCGTCTAAAAGTTTCTGATCCGTTTCAAAATAAGACCCTTCAATGACTTCTGATGACAAGATGGATTCTATATAAATGTATAACTCTGTAGTTGTGTAATGTTTCAGATGAAGTCCCATGACCTTCATCGTTTTTTTTACCGGATTGATATCTATGATACCAATCCAGTATTTTGTGATTTCTTCTTTTCCGTTCTTATATTCTATGCTCAGCCATTTTCTTTCATGGATGGCCCGGAAGATATTTCTATTCGCCATGATAATTCTGATTTACATAGTCATAAATAGCTTTGTTATCCTCTAACATACGACAGCCGACAATGTAAGTTCCCTCATTATCTGTGATACGGATGACATGTCCTCTTAACGGCATATCCTCTAAGAAAGTAAAGCCTTTGGTATGAACTGTGATCATCGTATCCTTTGTATCTAAGATTGCTTTATCCTGTGTCTGGATCGCATATCCGTTTGCACTGATGTTTAACATCTGTCCTTCACAAACATGATCTGAACCACTCAGTCTGATCTCACATGCTGCCTTCAATGGCATACGAGGATATTTTCTACGATTGACTACTTTCGGATTGCCATTGACTGCAATGCTGTATTTGCTATCTCTGTATACAACCTCGGTATCATCCCAACCATAGACATTGTTATCTACAATGATCTGTACCGTATACTTCTGTTTCCGGTCATAGCTTAACTCTTCACCTTCGCACTTCAGGCTGTCCACCTGCAGAGTTCCTTTTTCATCCACATTGGAAATAATACCCTTGTACTCTTTCTTAGGCATTGCACCTTCTTCATATACACTCAGGTACATACCCACTTTCAGGTCTTCCTTGCCCATGAATCCACCGGAACCAAGGTCTTCGATCAATGTTCCAACAGTTCCTTCGATCAGGATGATGTTTGAAGATGTTTCATCATATTTACTACGCATTACCTTTACAGTTTCGTCTGCTACGGAAATGTTCTGCGTCATCAGTTCTACTACTTCATTTACCTGATTCATGTTGTCAACCATGTTCTGGTTTGAATCCTCTACCTCGCCCATCGCATCATTGACAATTCGGATGTTTTCACCTAACTGTATGGAGTCCGTTGTGATGGAGTTGACACTCTTATCTACGATCATTACATTTTCTAAGTTGGTTGCAACAAGCTGTAATGTCTCTGTAATGGACTTCGTCATTCTGTCACTGGTCTGCTCTAATTTCTGCAGCGCACTACGGATACTGCCGGAGGATACCTGTGTCTCCTCACTCAGCTTACGGATCTCTTCTGCCACAACCGCAAAACCTTTTCCTGCTTCGCCTGCTCTGGCTGCTTCAATAGATGCATTTAACGCCAGTAAGTTGGTCTGGCTGTTGATCTCCTCTATCGTACCTGTTTCCTCTTTTACCATTGTAAACTCAGTACTGAATTCTTTCAGATTTTCTTCAACTTCTTTGGACAGGTTCGCCATTGCATTGGTACACTGAACTACTTCTGACAACTGTCCGGAACTGGTTTTTGCATTTTCTACGGACTGCTCCATAAGCTGCACCATTTCTTTGATGAGGGCAGCTACATTTTCTACCTGTTCACTGATCTTATCCGTTGCTAAAATGGATGACTGCGTCCGCTCATTCAGCACTTCATTATTAGATATCAGTGATTCCATATTTCTTACAACATCGGTAGCACCTTCCTGGTTCTCATCGGAAAGTTCACGCACTACATTCATTCCGTCTACAATGGAATTACTTGCTACTTTTACTTTTTCAATACTATGTACTACACGCTCTAAATTGCCCTTTACTGCATCGAGCATTGCGCCGTCTGACTCTGCTAAATGTTTGATTGCCCAGGTGTAACTTAAATATACCAGTATGACGCAACCGAACATGATCTCATAGGATACGATATCATCATGCGTAAATCCCGTTGTTAACCAGTCTTTTATAAAAGTTACCACAACGTCAAACAAATTCATGATTCCACATCGAATCATCAAACTTCGATCTTTATAAAGCACCAGCATGCTGACTACAGGAAATGAGTATGCAAATGCAATATGATAATATGATGTAAACAATAGGAAGAAATAGAATATAAAATACCCTACTGCAACCATATGCTTACAGTTGTCATAATCCCAACCTTTAATCTTTATAAAAATATAGGTAAATACTAATGGCACCCAGCAGATAAAACAGAACAGAACTGTATATGGTACTGTTCTTGCACCTTTGACACATTCGGCTATATACGCTCCCGTCAGTGCCAGCCCTATGATTACCCACATTCGCAGTGCCTTTTTGTTGGCACTGATCTTAAAATACTTCTCATCGTAATCCATAAATCTCCTCCTAAGTTCTTTTTCTTTGCGTATACTTTTTCTCGCTACGTCCGTTTCCTTTGTCATGCATCGGAATGCCGACATGCCTTTCCTTTATTTTACTATAATTATGCGGAATATGCTATCTTTTTTTGGAAGGGATTGTCATTCACTTTCTGCTTCTTAATTTAATTTTTCTGCCCACTCTGCTTCTTTGAATCCAATAAGCACCGTATCACCATTTACAACCAGTGGTCTCTTTACTAACATTCCATTCGTTGCCAGTAATTTTAGCTGTTCTTCTTCGCTCATCGTTGGCAGCTTGTCCTTAAGCTGCATTTCTTTATAAAGAATACCGCTGGTATTAAAAAACCTCTTAAGTGGAAGTCCACTCTTATTATACCATTCCTTTAATTCTTCATAAGATGGATTGGTATCCACAATGTGTCGTTCTGTGTATTCTATGTTCTGCTCATTTAACCACTTTTTAGCTTTTTGGCAGGTTGAGCATTTAGGGTAACATATAAAAATCATTGACTGTTCCTCCTTTTTCTTTATTAACTATATGAATATTATTTATTAAGCAGCTATTTCCATTTTCATTACAAATTCTGATAAAGCAAATGGTATTCTATTGTCCCATCCGTTGCTCAAGCATTTCGATAATCTTTTCTTTTTCCCCACTACCATTGGTCATAAATCTCAATAACGGGATTTCATACAACTCCATGATTCGATTTTTCAGCAAATCTCTTGAAGCCTGCACGGTATGTTTTTTATGGTATTCATATCCATCCACTTCAATCGCTAACACCGGTTTTTTACTAATTCTGTTATATATCAGAAAATCTAAATGTGTTGCCGGATTCATTGCATACCGACATTCTTCTTCACTTAAAAATTCCGGGTTTTTGATCAACATATTCAAAGGAAAATGGCAAACAACATCCAGACTTGAATACTTGCTATCAGAGAGAATATCCTCGATCAACGAATACATCAGATTTTCTGAATCATACGCTGATATCTTTTTGTGTTTCTGCAAATATGCTTTTCTTGCCTCTGTATACTGCTTATAAAGATAATCAAAAATAGAATATATTTTACTTTCTACCACCTCAAAATTGTTATATTCAATATAATCTATCAAATCTGTTATATTGCGTTCTTTTGATTGCTTATTTCCAGTTACCACCAACATTAATTTCTTTTTTGCTCTTGATACCGCAACATTGATCAAATATGGATCATCTGTGAAATCAGATATCTCATCATCTACTGTAGATATGATAATGCATTCCATCTCTTTACCCTGAAACTTATGTACGGTAGCAGCATCAATATCTGTTATCTCCCGCTCCAATGCCTTTACCTGATTTCTATATGGTGTAATAATCCCCGTCTCCTTTGAATTCAAATCGTATTTAGGTATAATCTCATTTTTAATAACATCAATCTGACGTTGACTATAATGGTCACGTTCATGATTTCCTTCTACTGTTTTTACTACTGACAAAACATCTTCTTCACCATGATCTGTTGTCATTATGATCAATTCGCCATGATAGAATTTCTGGTTACAAAAATTAATGATTTTAGGGTGGCATCTATAATGTTCCCGTAACAATGTTTGTGTTACATTTGGCATAACATCTAACATTGATTGTAAAAAGCTCTTTGTATACTGATATCCTTCACTTATATTAAAACGATCAAATATCTCTTCTGCTTTGAGTTTTATCTTCCTCCCAACAATATTCGGAAGTTGCTTTGTATCCCCTACGATCACAACATTTCTCGCACAGGAAAGTGCCAATGCACCGGTTGCAACATCTACCTGTGATGCTTCATCCATGATAAGATAATCATATATGACATCCGTATTCAGGCTATTCCTTGAGGAAAATGTTGTGCTTAATATAACTGGATACTCCTTCAAAACATCGTATGGTTCTTTCCACAAATCATCTTCATTAAATATTTTTCGGTTATTGTTTTTTTCATATTTTCTTGCCAGCTTGTCTTTTAACACAATCATTGACTGATTGCATAAATCATCCAGCAAATTCTTATTCACATCGTTTAGATACTTCTCAACACCTGTAATCTCTGCGGATAACTCCGAACGCTTTGCACGATAGTACATAGCCTGAAAAGTTGTAATTATCTTTGAAATATCCTGTCTATAGAAACTCCAATCTGCTACTCCATATTTAAAAAAGTTCTTGATCTTAAACCAAAATCTTATTAACTTTTTCTCTTCCGAAATCAACTGGTACTCCTGCCACAATACCATCCAATCTTTAGAAGATAATTTTTTCTTAAACTCTATACGATCTATATTAACATCTGACTCTTCAACATATTGATCAAAATATTCCTGCTCTGTAACTAACTGTGAAAGTTCCTGCTTTAAACATGCCAGTTTCTCCTGCTTATCAAAAACAATTTTTAACTGTTCAGATTGCTCTGCTATCCTCTTTTGCAGATCATTCGAATTTTCATCTGTTTTCCAAGTGGAAAAATCCGGATAATTTGTATCCTGCTGCTCAATAAATATCTTTTTGTTCTCAGAACTGCCTAATATCGCTGCAACAAAACCTAGATCATATTGAGGTAAAGATAATTTTTCATATACATTTTCAGTCGCTGAATTATTATTAGATACTATCTGTACCGTTTTCCCTTGCATCAATATATTGGCAATAATATTTAATATCGTCTGTGTCTTTCCTGTTCCAGGCGGTCCCTGTATAACACTGATCTGATTTTCTAAGGCATTTTTCACAGCCCTATACTGACTGTTATTGCATCCAAATGGAAAAATTGGTGTACATTCACGCCTTCTTTTTTCACCTTGCACTAAAGATGGATTTAAATACTTTGCTAATGCTACATCATTACCCACAAAAGAAATCTTATCAAATCTCTTAGACAATAATTTTTCATTAGCATTTTCATCATCAAAAGTAATTAAATCTGCAATTTGTTTTATATATTCAAATACATTTGCAGACTGACTTTGCATAAGACAGGATTCCGTAATATCCAAGTCACTCTTCGGATAATCTCCTTCTCTTCCATTGCCAAAGCAAATATGCCAATACAATCCCTGGCTACTTTTAAATACATATATTTCTTTAATATCAAAGAATTTCCGTCCTTCTCTGCTAATACGATACATATTAGGATTTAAACTTTCCGGTTCAGTTAGCTTTTCTACATTCTCATTCGCATACGAGTATGTTTTCCCATTATTAAATGTTACATCCCATTTCTGAGTCTTATTATTATACTCACATGACATTATTTCAGATGTCTTTACTTCGCCCTTGATAAGGATCAGATTATGTTTTGTGTTCATTTGTTCCCCGTTATTTCTTGTTAACTCACTGTTTTTCCTAAAAGCATTTTCTCCATGGCAATGTCCTGATATCTATCCACATCGGGAACTGCCTCCTCTAATAATCTGGCAAATTGTTTCATAAAAAATTATTTTTCTATTTCTGAATTTTAATATATCATTTGTTGTTTCTACTAACAAAAACACTGCAAACATACATATTGCGATATCTACGATATATATGCGAAAAAAGAAACTATACCTGCAATTGTACCAAACAAAGTCCCCATTACCAGCGAAATCACTCCAAATACCAAAGAAGCACTTAAGGAAAAATTAATTATCATGCTTTTATCCTTTTCTTCTATTGATTGATCTTTTAAATTTTCTGCATCAATTAAAAACTGTGCTCTATTATCCTTTACAACAGACCATATTTCCTTCTCTAAATTTATGTAATCATCTACATTCTTTATTTCCCTATATTGAATGTTATGAAAAGTAACCTCAGCAATATGTTTTGAATAGTATCCCCTCTTGTTTACTCTATTCATTACTTTTGTAAATAAATAATTCATTTTACCTCACTCCCATCTATAAATGTAAAACCATTAAATTTTTTCATCCTACTAAAGGATATATTTCAAAACTACTGATTTCTAATCGTTTCATATCTAATTTGAAAAAGCTCACTCTGATATCCATATTGGCTGACAAACATCTTTATTAAGATGCTCACTAAATTCCCATTGATACTTTGCTTCTTTCTCTAGCTTTTTATTAAAATACCGCCCTATCTACTCTTCGGAATATCCCATTTCCTGCATCACGCCATGAATCACACTGCGGATATACATTGTATAGTAATTCCAGTTTCTTGGTTCAATATCTGTCATTGCTATTGTATAACGATTACTGGCATTCACAATAAACAAGACATTTCTTCCTTTTATTTTCGTCAAATGTGTGTCCCAGCAGAACACAAGTGAAGCACCTTTGCTTTCTTCAATCTTTGTTGTTTTTAGTCGATCTTGAACTGCTTTTGTTGCACCAATCTCCATATGTATCACCTGCTCATCTCAAGTATTCTTTTTACTTCATTCTGTAATTCATCACTAAAGTCTGATAAATCATTATATGTAATTACTTTCAGTCTAATAAGACGAACAATATCCCATATTACCTCTGATTTTTTCAGTTCCATGACAACTCCCGGATGACGTTTATCTTCTTTTATCCGTTTTTCAAGTTCCCAGAATTTCTCTGATGCAGGCTTTTTATCATCATTCAGAAAATTTGCATACTCTTTAACAAGACCTTCCATATAATTTTCCTGCCAGCCTGATAATCTTTCTCGAAATAGCTTCCAATCTTTTTTACTTATGTCCATGATTTTGAACCTCATCATTCTCATGTTAGTCTCAACAAACGATTTCAAAAATGAGACTGATTTGAAATTGTACCCATACGAATCAGCCATAAATCCGATTTTATCGCATTTTGCTATATCATAGAGTCTCACTCAGTCTCAAATCTCGTGAGACTTCGTTGAGACTAACTTTGGAATATTCGTTTTTTAATAAATCACTATAAGAATATTTGCCTTTGAAGGTTCATTATATTTATGCTATTCAATTACCGACTTTTTGGAATCAATCAACGACTTATTGACTACAACAGCTAACTTTTTCAGTTAATCAGCAGTTTTTTCAATAATAACATTTCCCACTTATAAAGTATAACTAACCACCTACAATAGTAAACGCACCGTAAAGTTTTACTTCCACATTATCCATTAGCATACCTCTAACTCATTATTTCCCCCGCAAATGTAACCTTTTGATAAAGCATGTGCCGGAGCCTGCATAAATACAGGCTTTGGGCATTCTAATGCATCATTCAAACTTTTTCTAGTTCAATTTTTATTATAAAAGCAGTTATTTTCTTATATGATTCTAGTGCCGAACATATAAATATCTATATCTCCTTTACTTTGTTTCCATAGTAATCTCATTCTCCATATTCATTTCTAAATGCACTACTCGCTTATTTGTTGCGATCTCTAGTTTATTCAGATTGTAATGCGCCATTTCTTTTACCTGTGCATCAACCTCTTTAACATTATCTGTGTCTAAAAGATTCCCATCATCACTACCAAGAATATTATTAATTGCTCCTTCATCATTCTACGGAATATCAAATAGATCTTCTGTATCTATCTGACTGTTTACATTATGTTCTCTATACAACAAATAACCAAGAAAAGCCACCATTGGTCCTGTAACCAACATTGCTATTGCAACAGGACTATTTTTTGTGATTTTCTTAAGTTTAATCTGCGTATCAGATTCTTCCCCGTTTTTATACATTTGATCCGCATTAATAATTTCCATATAATGTCCATCTGGATGATAAACGCCTACAACTGGTCTATCGAAACGATTGTATGTATATGTAAATTTTTTTCGACTATCTGTCATCATTTTTTTAAATTTTTTTCGACTTCTTTCTAAACATAAATCTTTTTGATTTTCAAGAGTTTTAATTATCATATCTCTCTTATTAATATCTGGAGATATATGTCTTTCAAATACATCACAAACCTGATTCTTGGCACCTTCTAATAAAATCTCATAAGCTTGTTCTATAGATTCATTAAATAAAATATCATAACTATCAGCTAAATAAATACTTCTAATCCTGCATTTTAAATTTTTATTTGTTATAGAATTAATTTTTTTATAAAATTCAAAAAGACAATTCATTCTAAAAATATCTTCATTGGGTTCCATCGAAATTAAACGTCCTAAGCTATACATTTTTACTATATCTTTTTGTTTTCCCCAAAATTTATTTCCATTTTCAAAATATGTTTTATAATTTGTAGAAATTAAAAACGACTTGTCAGTTACAAATATATCTTTCTTTTCCACTCCCTCATTTATTAAATTATTTATTATAGATAGAATTACAAATTTGTTATTTACCATCGTCATAGTATCTAACGTTTTTGTTATCTGCCAATTAGACATATTAATGTGTGTGGCACTCTTTAATACTACTTCATACTTTTCATCGCTCGAATACATCTTATTTCCCCTTTCCATTTTCAATGTCTCTAATCTTTATTTCTGTAGCCCATTGTCCTGCAAATGTAAAAAAAAGTGCTAACAACAATAAGACATTGGTATCTAATATACTCATCAATTTTTTTAAAAATATAAAACTTTTTAAATTCGGGAACAAAACTATAACTAATAATGCACAAATCTCCATAATAAATGTAATTGCTTGTGCAATTTGATTTTGCTTTGCAAAAGTATCAACAGCCATTGAAGCACTTAGTATTAACGCCGCCAATGTAAATGCAAAATTTGTTTCTTCTGTTATCTCAACTATATCCATCATATACATAAATAACATGATTATTAAAACAATCATAAATGATAGTCTATATTTATTTTTCATTGCCTTTACACCTCCATAACACTATCACAATATCTATTATATTCAAAAAATGCACGAAAAACAATGTATGTTTTCTAATTTCAAAAATGCACCCGTTTCCGGGTGCATCCTCATCAAAAGTGACACTCGATTAAAATTTGTATCTTCAATCAATTTAGTGGTTCCCCATCTTTCTGACTTCCACACATCGATACTTGTCATAAACCTACATTATCACCAAATCTAAAATCTCATGAGACTATCTTCAAAATATTCTTGAATGCCAGCTAGGACACCAGAATAAGTGCCATATTTACTGTCGTTTACTTAATTTTCCATTCTCCACCATTGTCTGGGCCTTTTCGTTCTATGATACCTTTATCTTTTAATTCTGATATATATCTAGCAATTGTTCTATCTGTAAC
>UMAL01027630.1_pt1 | contig 12671 bp, 19 predicted proteins | sample 1963691 | NCBI WGS metagenome assembly UMAL01 (sample SAMEA4835914, study PRJEB28245) | human gut metagenome | biome: gut microbiome; material: fecal sample | place: Denmark | collected 2008
TGCTTATGCTAACATCTTAAACGCTTTTTAAAACTTACGCAAGTGGCAGAAGTTTTATTTTGACGGATATGTGAAAAATTTTAAAGCTGATTGACGCAGTAGGAAATAATGATTATGATAATTGAAGAAAACATATAATTTTAACTGCATTATAACCGGAGGGGCAAAATGAACGGAAACTTACAGGAAAAATATAATAAACTTTTAAATATTTTACGCAGCACGGGCGGCCTTGCGGTGGCCTTCAGCGGCGGCGTGGATTCAGCTTTTCTGGTTTATGCCGCGCACGAAGCGCTGGGCGGAAAACTTTTGGCAATTACCGTCGTTACACAAAGCTATCCGCGGCACGAAGCGGCGGACGCTGCCAGAATACTTGCGCAATACGGAGTTAAGCACGAAGAAATTACGCTTGACCAGCTGGCAATACCGGGCTTTTGCCAAAACGGTGCGGAGCGCTGCTATTACTGCAAATATGCACTGTTTACAAAAATTAAAGAAGCAGCGCAAAAGCAGGGCATCAGCCTTGTGGCAGACGGTGCCAATACAGATGACGAAAGCGATTACCGACCCGGCATGCGCGCTACGGCGGAACTTGGCATTTTAAGCCCGCTGCGTGAGGCAGGTTTCAGCAAGCAGGATATCAGGGATATATCGAAAGAGCTTGGCATTTTTACGTGGAACAAGCCTTCTTACGCCTGCCTTGCTTCGCGTATTCCTTACGGCGAAGAAATAACGGCAGAAAAGCTGGCCATGGTGGAAAAAGCAGAGCAGGCGCTTTTTGATATGGGCTTTAAAGAAATGCGCGTACGCTGCCACGGCAAGGTGGCACGCATAGAAGTTGCAGCAGCCGATATGGAAAAAGTTTTTGCGTGCCGTGCAGAAATTGCCGCAGCCGTAAAAGCGGCAGGCTTTTTGTACGCCGCACTTGATTTGGAAGGCTTCCGCAGCGGCAGTTTAAACGCGGCGCTGGCAAAATAAATGTTAAGCCGCGGGCAGATGCGAGCTGATGCGTTATTTGAAGTATGCTTTCACATTAAAATAAATTTACACGTGCGCTGCCGTGGGTATTGACAAGCCTTTATAAGTCAAGTATAATTTTTATTGTTATGGGGGCATAGCTCAGCTGGGAGAGCGCTTGAATGGCATTCAAGAGGTCAGCGGTTCGATCCCGCTTGTCTCCACCAATCGTTCATAATACGAACACTTACTTCTTTCGTATCCGATAGGGTAGGTGTTGCGGTGTAATTGAATCTGACAGTGACTAAATAGTTGCTGTCAGATTCTTTTTTTATTACAGCTTCTCTTAAAAGTGTATTTAAAACTGCTTCACGTGCTTTGGTTGGCTCCATGTGGCGAAATTGCGATAAAAAGAATGCAATGTGCTGCTTTGTGATTTTAAACGGTTCAGTGAGGATTTTTTCGCGTGCAATGGCTTGTTCAATGAGTTTTAATTCAGCTTCATATTTTTGAACGGTTTTCATTACAGTTTCGGAAATTAAACCTGTTTCCAATGCTTTAGTTAAGTTAACTATTTTCTTTTCGGTATCTTTTTTCTGTAATTCCAATTCTTTAAGGCGCGGGTTTTCTTCCTGCTGCTGACTTATCTTAAAAGCCTGCTCAGCAATTATGTTAATATTTTCGTCAGATGATAATACATCCATTGCCGCTTCAAAAACTGCATCCTCCAGCTCGTCACGGTTAATGTAGCCAATCTTGCAGGCGGTGTTGTGACGGCGTGTGTTGTAGCAGCCATAATAATAATACTTTTGGCTGTTGCGGCTGGTGCCGGATATACCAACCATATTGCCGCCGCATTCGGCACATTTTAATTTTGTAGTTAATAAAAATATATCGCTTTTTCTGTTCACGGCGTTTTTACTCCTCCTTTTCTCGGCTATACGGCGCTGACAGGTTTCAAAAGTCAGCTCGTCAATAAGCGGCGGAACCGCGTTTTTAAGTACAATATCATTCCATCTGAAAGTGCCTATATAAACCGGGTTAACAATCATCCGCTGAAAGCTGCTGCGGTTAAATTTATTGCGCAGGCTTGTTTTGTAATTGAGGCTGTTTAAATAATCTACAATGCTTTTAATTTTTTCGCCGCGCGCAAAACGGATAAAAATAGTTGTAACGGCTTGCCCGGTAGCAGGGTCTGGTATTAAGTGTTTTTGAGCATCAACTTTGTATCCAAAAGGAATACGTCCAGATGCCCAGCGTGCGGCCAAAGCGTTTTCTGTCATGCCGCGTTTTACTTTTTGCGCCAGCTCCACGCTGTAATATTCAGCCATACCTTCCAATACGCTTTCTAAAATAATGCCGGCAGGGTCATTGGTAATATTTTCTTTTGCCGAAAGCACCTTAACGCCGTTCTTTTTCAGCTTCATTTTATAAAATGCGCTGTCATAACGGTTTCGGGCAAAACGGTCCAGCTGGTAAACAATAACGTAATCAAAAGCCCGCCTGCTGCTGTCTGCAATCATTTTTAAAAAGCCCGGCCTGTCATCTGTTTTGGCGCTTAAAGCGCGGTCAATGTAGGTGTTAATAATATCAATGTTTTGCGCTTTGGCAAATGCCTTACATTCCCTTAGCTGCCCTTCAATGCTTTCTTCGCGCTGATGGTTGGAAGAATAGCGTGCATAAATTACTCCGTTTGCCATAAAAAATACCAGCCTTTCATAAAATATTCCCCTAAAAAGGGTATAGAATACTAAGGCCGGTATATGCTATAATAATAGCGTAATCCAGCCTTACTTTTGGTTGAGTAGAGCGATTACATCAGTCCCTCGGTGTTGGCGCACCGGGGGATTTTTATTTATAAATCAAGTTGTTCGTGTTCATTTTTAAAGCCTGTTTTAGCAAGCTTTTTCTCATCGGATTTTACGCGGCGTTCCAGCTTTTTAATATCTTCGGCAGGTGGAAGTGTTTCCGGTTTTATTCCGCGTTCGCCAAGCATTTTACGAATAGTGCTGTTGTTTTGCACGTGTTCCGTGGTAATGCTGCGTTCGCCGTATAAATCTTTAACTTCGGTATTGTAATTGGTCATTTCTGTTGCAAGGTTTTTGGCGGCAATGCTAAGGTTAGGCAAAAAATCTGCCAGCGGGCGGTTTGGTTTAACGCCGTATTGTTCTTTCATGGCCTGCGTAGATTTACCGAATAAAGCAACATCTCCGGCACTGCGGATGCGGCCGAAGCCTTTATCATCAACGCCGCGCTCATAAATGTTTTTAGACAGGCGTTTTTCTGATTCGCGCAGTTTTTCACGGTTGTCCAATCGTTGAAGGCTGCGCATGTGTTCTTCAATAAGTTCCTGTTTGCGTGTTTGCTGGGCAAAGTAGCTTTGAGCAAAGGCGATTTCTTCTTTGCGCGGGTCGCCGTTTTGGGCGATAAGGTAGCAGGCGTAGCGGGTTAGTTTAACATCATCAATATTGCGCTGAACTCCGGAGCCGATAGAAACCATTTTGTTGACGTCAACAAAATGGTTTTTGATAGGCGTGTTAACCGTAGTGCAACTAATTTTTGCTTTTTCAATAACCTTGGTAAAATTACGCCATTCGGTATATTGCAATGCAGGCTGCAATTCTCTGGCATACCAAAATTCTACGCCGCTTTGCTCATCAATGTGGGCTAAATCGTCAAATTTAGATTTTAAATTGCTGATTTGGTTTTTATCCATAAGTTCTCCTTTTGTTTTGATTATACAACACTATTTAAATATGCGAAAGAACTTAAGGGGTATGATACGAACCGCTTAAACCCTTACGATTAGTTAATTTTTATCACTTTTTATTAAAGTCTAAAAATATCAACTTACCTGCGCGCCGGATGGAGCGCTTTCTTTATCTTTAAGCTGTTCAACTTTAAAATTTAACTGGTTTTCGATACGTTGTTTGCCGTCAGCATCAAGTTGGCGGTATTTTTTATGAGTTAGATTATTGACAACGCGGATGCATTTTTTGATTTATTTAATTAAAACAGTTATAATATAAATATAATATATTCCGAAAAGGGGAGGAATAACACTATGAAGAAAGCTATTATGAAGAATATTTTGGGCTTGTGTGTTGCAGCAACCATGTTTGCCGGAAACGCTGAAGCAGGACAGGTAAACACAATTATTGATACTGGTTCCGGTATGTTTGCTGAACCGGAAAAAATTTATCAGGAAATTGATGATACAATTAAAGGATGGTTTTTCCCGTCTGAAGAAGAAATGCGTGAAATGACATTTACTCAACGCCGCGCCTTAAAAGAAGCTGCGCCGACATTAATTCCTGCTTCGGAATCTGATGCTATTGTACAGATTTATAGAGAGGAAAAAGGTGTCGCTGCCAGCACTGACCAAATGGTTACTGGTATGCAAGGTAGAGATTTGACATTAACAAAAGCTGATTTTGCAAATTTAAGTACAGAATTAGGCGCTGATTATATTATGTATTTCAGAGTTACAAATACAGTTCCGACTGTATCTGTTGGCTTTATGAGCGCGGGTCAGAAAACAAATGTTACAACAGATTTTAGAGTTTGGGATGCTGCAAAAGGCAATTATGTATTTGTAAAGAGATATGTAACAACCGGCTCGTCCAGTTCTTTCTATGCAGGAATGGGTTCGGCAAGTAATGCGGTTAAAGACGGTTTGGAAAAAGCATTGAAACAAATCAGTGAAGATAAAGCCAAAATCGTTGAAGTAGTTAAATAAAGTTTGAAATGAGTGCTCGGCATATAATGTGCCGGGCATTTTTTTATTTATTTTTAAAATCTAAAAATATCAACTTACCTGCGCGCCGGATGGAGCGCTTTCTTTATCTTTAAGCTGTTCAACTTCAAAATTTAACTGGTTTTCAATACGTTGTTTACCGTCAGCGTCCAGCTGGCGGTATTTTTTTATTAATAAAGTCTCATTGTGACTTAAGGTTGCATTTATAGCTGCATCAGGTAATGGCTCAAAAGTTTTAACATCTATATTTAATTTTTCGCAAATAGCAATAACCTTTTCTACTGCCATACCGCCAACACCATTTTTTAAAGCGGTTACGATTGTTGTGTTCGGTATGCCGGTTGCTTCGGAAAAAGCTCTAATACTTCTATATTGTGATTTTATAATTTTCTTTAATTTTTCGGATTTATCGTCCACAAAAATCACTCCTTGCAAATTTAATATAACATAAACGGTAACGTAATTCAATAAAAACATAAAAATGTTTGCGAAAAAACGAAAATAATTTGCGGAAAACAGTAAAAATAGATTGACAATGAACTTAAAACAGTCTATTATAAAAATGTAAACGGTATTCCGTACAAAAGAAGGTGGATTATGTATAAAAATTTAGAAGCAGAAATTGTACGTCATAACATATCGAAAAATGATATTGCAAAGGTAATTGGGAAGAATTATATCACATTAACACTAAAATTACGTGGTAAAAGTTCGTTTTTATATGAAGAAGCAGTAAAAATTCAAGAAACATTCTTCCCTGAATACGATTTAAAAGAGTTATTTGCAGTAGATAATGCTAATAACCATGAAGCTAAAACTGGCTGAAGGGAGGTGATGGGGATGGATCTGAAAATCGATACCGGTTCAATCAAAAAGGATGCTTTTTTATACTTGCGTGAGTTGGATGACCTTTGCGGGAGAATTGAAGGCCTTGACCGCTGGGAAGTGTTGCTTGCATATGGCAAGCAAATGCCAGAACTTGCTGTTGATATTATTAAGCTTATAAAAAGTAAAGAAGGGCTGACATACGCGGATGCGTATTCAGCCCTGAGATTAAGTATTACTTATCTGCAAGCTGAGTCAAAGTTTGTACCGGTTGGCAAATGATTGATACAACTTCATACTCTTTTTCCGGATCGAGGATATAAAAATCTAAATTCGGAATATTGGCAGTATAAAATACTGGTTTGTAGATATATGGCGGTAGCTTTTCTGAATTTAAACAGAGCTTATCTTTGAGATCGTTTAAAAATTTCTCACTCAAGAGCAACTCGGCAAAAGCATTTAAATTTTGTATATGAGACGCGAAAACATCTTCTGGTTTGGCGTAAGGTGATGGCAGAAGTCCATCTAATACTGCGCCATATTCGACACATAAACTCCGTTTTCTATAAGTCGATCTTGATAACTTTTCAGTATAACAAGCTAAATCGTTATCGTAAATAAAGAAGTCGCCACTGAAAAGGTGCTGGCCTTCTTTGATTAACAGCTGTGGCTTTAAATGCTTTTTGGAATAATAGGCAACTTCTTTTAAGATTATGTCCAAATGGCGCAGGTCGTTAAGCTTTAACATGGTTTTCATTTTTTCACCTCCAGTCTGCCAAAGTCTAGTTAAGTATGGCCGATAATTATTTATAACTTCATAATAGCAGGCTGGGGTATTTTAGTCAAATATTACAAACTTCGGTTAATATGAAGTTAAAGAGGTTGGGTGAAAGGTAGGTGAGAGTGGATGGATGAGAAAAAGGCACCCTGTTATGAAGAAGAATTGAAAAATATTTATAAGGAATTTTGTTATGGCAATGACGATAAAGAAAATATTGAATATGCAGCTTTACAAATTCTTGCTGTATTACGTACCTGCAAAATAAGGGTAGGTAGTGTTAGAGCAGTTTTTAATGAAGTTGAAAGAAAAATACAGCAAATTGCCAGAGTATAAAAAAGCAGCCCTTAATGGGCTGCTAAATTAGAAGTTCTTAAAATAATCTGCTATAATTTTTAATTTGTCTAAATTTTCATCGGTGATATCGTCATCGGAACATAAATTTTGCAGTTCTGGCAAATTAAGTTCTGCCGCTATAATAGCTAAATCAATTTTTATTGGTAGTAAAAATTCTTCAGCAGCTCGGCGGTAAATTTCGTTTTCTTCAAGCAAAGCCCGATAGTTTTCTTCTGTTATACGTTCTGGCATTGGTTGAAATCTTATCAAGCTTTTTAAAGGTTGTTTGTTGGCTTTAGAAATAGTGTATATGATGCAACTTTCTGTGTCGCTTCCAAATACTTCTTCTATGCCAGCTTCTTTTAATTCTTGAATTGCTTTAGGTGCTGTGATTTTAATAACAGCTAATTTAGCTTTTAAATTATTAACGGCAAAATTTAGCTTTTGGTAGTTAATCATACCTGGCTTTCTCCTTTCATTGATATTCCGAAGTCGGCATCCGGTTATCCGAACGGCATCGGCATTTAAATTATTATATCACGGCGGCGTTTGAAATTAAAATGATATGGGTTTTGATTTGCTAATGCTGCCGAAAAACGCGAAGGTAAAACTGGCTGAATGTATGGTACTGAATGAAAAAGCCCTGCGATGATGCAGGGCTTAGGTGAGAGGTAAAATTTTGTGGATAAAAATGATTTGATGATGCTGTATTTTGCAATAGTATCACATGATTTGATGAATAGACCGTATGTTGATGATTTTAATTTTACTGTTTCTCAGGTTCTAAATATTGTGTTTGTGGCTTATCTGATGAGTCGTTCTTTGAAAGGTTGGCTGTTCCTTTGTGGATTTTTAACAATTCTTTGTTTTGGTCTGAGATTTCTTTTAACAGTTTAATCTTTTCATCGTTTTGTCTTTGCTCAATTAGAAAGTCATTGTGTGCCTGTACGGCGTCATCATGGGATTGAGCGTTGTAGTATACATTGTATAAAAACATAATAATTGCAGTTATAGCGAGAATAGTTTCTTTAGCTGCTTTTACATCAAAATCTTTTAAAAAGAATGCCGGGAAAAATGCTTTTAATAAAGCAAGTATTTTACCAGACAGTTCAAAATTGATGGTTGGCTTTTGCAGGCTGTTTCCGGCGTTTTCAAGTATAAGGTTTCTTTCTTCTTGTGAAAATCCTGATGAAGCAGATAATACATTCTCAATATATGCAGTGTGTTCTGAAAAAGGTACATTTCCAAAAGCTTTAAAAGAATTTTCTAATATCCAAACGTTTTGATTACAAAAATGGTCAATAAAATCTTGGCGTCTATCTGCAAAATTCATTATAGCCTGAATACCTGGATTGATTTCATAAAAGTTTATGAAATTTTGAATAGTGGCATAATTTTTAAACATTGGAGAAGTATAAGCGCTTGCCATTCTTGCGGCGGCTTCGTAAGGTGCATTAGCAATTTTATTGAGTATTTCGTATTTTTGATAAATAGCTTCGACAGCTCTGGCGGAATTACACATTGAAATATCGGCGCGCTGCATGGCTTCTAAAGCTGGCGTTCTATATAAATCAGCCATAGCCTGCGCTGAATGAGCCATTTGCATTACCTGCTGTGACGGTAAATTCATATTTTGTAAAATTTTTAAAGAGCTTTGCAGTCTTGCAAGTTCGGTAAAATCCATTATGTTAACCTCCGGTCTGGTTTGATGGGGTGTTATTGGTGGTTCTTTAATAATTCTATCTTATCAGACCGGCTGTTATAAGTCAAAAAGTTAAACATGGTTGTGATAACGGGAGAGTGGTAATTTTGGACAAAAATGGATGCTTTAAATAAAAGGCAGGTAAGGGTTTTGCGCTGCATCCGCTGCGGCCGGGAACTGCGGCGCTGGCATTATTTGTACAGCGAATATGAAGAAGGCTATGTTTGTGCGGATGACAGGTTGTGCCGGCGGCCGGTAATTACCAGAAAGTTGAAAAATTTGGAAAAACTGAAGGAAAGGTGGGCTGAATGAAAAGTGAAAAGAAAAAGAACGCCTGATGCGCCAACATCAAACGTTCTTAAAAGCGGATATAACTGAATGGGCTGTATCCGCTTTCATTTTACCTGAAATGGAAGTGATTTGCAAATGAAAAAATTTTTAATTGCAGTAATTTTTATTGCGCTGGCCGTTTCAGCCGGTTGCTATATTGCCAAAACGCTGGAGCCGGATACCAAAACAATAACGGTACCGGCAGTGGTTTACAGCGGTGATACGCTGGACGGTATCTGCATACGCCTTGCAGAAAAATACGGCGATGCGCGTAATTATAAAGAAATAAGCTGGTATGCGCAAAAGAAAAATAATATTGAACGCTATATTTACCCAGGGCAAAAGCTTTATATAGACCTGGAAGTGCCTGCTGCGGAAATTAAATGATTGAACTATTGGCGGTGATTATATGATAAAAACAACAAATGGAAATATAAAAATAAAAACAGAACGCGGCAGCGGCATTATATCAAAAAGCGCGGCGTTATATCTGGCCGAAATAATTGTGCAGGAGTTCCGAAAAAATAAGGAACTGCAAAAAGCCTTTGAGGAATGGAAGAAAACTCCGGAAGCTGCAAGATATGCATAAGAAATTAAGGCTTACTTTTGTTAAAAATGGAGATGTAGTAAATGATGAATGAAGCTAATTTAAAACCGTGCCCTTTTTGCGGTGGAAAAGCTGAATTTACAGAAGCAAAGAGTCCTTTTGATGATGAATTTGTGGCTTGCTGGGTTGTGTGTACAGGTTGCCGCTCGGCTACTGAAGCTAAATTTACCTATGGACAGGCGGCTGATGCTTGGAATAAAAGGCAAAACGAAAAATGAAAACATGTGTTAATTGCCGCTGGCATAAATATTTTGCGCGGCGGATGTATCCGTGCAGTGACTGCATAAATTTAAAGCCGGATGCTGAATATAACTTTTTCTGCCTGCCGGATGGTGATACGCTGTTCGGTGCGGCAGAACTTTGCCATTGCCGTAAGTGTGGCCGCAAGGTGCACATGGAGTTTGGCAAGCGCGGGTATAAATATATCCGCTGTCTGTGCGGCAATAGTATGCAGGCTAAGGTTACGGCAGAAGAAATGATACAACGCTGGAATAACCGCGTGCCGGCAAAATCAATTTTGTGGAAATGTAAGTGAACCTGTTCCATTTTGGAACAGGTTGGAAGAAGGTGATGTGGTTGTCTGTTGAAATTTGCGTCAGTTCGGAAGAACTGAAAAAGACATTGGAATATATGGCACTCATCGGCACGGCCGGGATTAAGAAAAAGGATGCTGACGAAACTGCCGGGGCTATGCGCATTACTGCGGTCAGCCCTAAACGAGATTATCGTTATATGCTGATGTTTTGCCGTATGGGTGCGGCGGAGCAGCTTGTGTACCGAATGGAAGGCAAAAGCAGGAACAGTAATGAACCGGTGGATGCTTATGTTGACGGCAAACGCTTTATTGCTCTGGCCAAAACCTTTAGTGGAGATGTGCATATTACATTTGGCGGTAATGAAGTGACTTTAACGGTTGGGCGGACAGAATATAAACTGCCAACGGTGGTTACAAAAATGCCTGATTTAAAGGTCCCTGACGGTGGTGTGGAAATAAGTGCGAAGTTTTTAGAGGATGCTATGAAGCACTGCGCGCCTGTGATTGATAAAAACGCTCCTGGCGTGCGCGGCGGCATAAATTTCAAGGTCGATAAGGATGGCAGTGCTGTCTGCTGGGGTTTCCAAAGTTTTTGCGCCGCAAGATATGAAGTACAGTCAACTGGTTGTGTAAAAGGCTTTGAAATTACATTGCTTCCGGCAGATATTCAGCGAGTTGCTGCACTTGCTGATGGTGACGAGATAAGGCTTATAAGCACGCCTAACGGCAATTATTTTACCTCGCTGCGCTTTGATTATATGTGCTTCTGCCTGCAAGGCGTGTTTCCGGATTGTGAAGCTATGCAGGCAAAATTTAAGGAATTAAAGCGGGTATCTGTTAGCAAGCAGGAGCTGCTGGCCGCGCTGAACCGCTGCTGTGTTGTTGCCGGGGATAACGGCAATATACAGCTTTATACGCTAAATAATGACCTTGTGCTGGAAGCTTCGGGCATATGCGGCAATGGATTGGAATACCTTGCTGCAAACGATGTAAAAGGGCAGGATGACAGTGTTAATTATTTAAACGCGCAAGCACTTTTACGCATCGTTTTTAATTGCCCTGGCGACAGTATTACTATAATAAGCACAGGGAAACTTAGTGCTTATTATATAGCTTCCAGCGGCAGCCCTAACCATTATTTGCTTATGAGCCGCAGAGGCGGTGCGTAATGTGGACGGCTGGATAAAGTTACACAGAAAAATTTTGCAAAGCAAGGTGTGGTACGGCGCGGATGCCGATGGCAAGGTAATATTGCTTACTTTGCTTCTGCGTGCGTGCCATGTAACAACTAACTGGACCCTTCCCGGTGATAAAGTTGCCGTACTTAAGCCGGGGGAACTGTTTATCAGTTACCGCAACTTTGCCGTAAGCTGCGGGGTTACAGTAAAAAAGCTGCGCAATGAAATTGAACGCCTTAAAGCATTGGATTTTTTAACCGTTACATGCAAAAAAGAAGGCACCGTTGCCAGGATAAATAACTGGCAGGTATATCAGTGTGAGGGCACACCTTTGGGCACACCTTTGGGCACACCTGCAAACCCAGAGCCTGTGCCGCCTGACGGGCAGAATTTTGCCGCTCCGGGCACACAAAAAGGCACACAAAAGGGCACACATAACAAGAATTATATATTATTAAAAAATAAACTAAACAAGACAGACAGTAAGCTGCTTGCAGAGGTGAAAACAAGCGCAGAGTTTAGTGCTGCTGTCGGAGAATTTGCAAAAGCGTTTCCGGCTAACAGGGATAACCTGAAAGCGGAATACCTTGACGTTTTGGCTGCTTACGCAGTGCGGACAAAGCCTGACTGGCTACTGAAAGCTGTGAAAGAGCTTAAGGCGATTGATAAAATACGCAAGGTTCGCTATCCGGCAAGCTATCTGTTTGGGATTTTAGTTAACTGGCTCAATGACGGCTTGCCGAATGACAGGCTGGGAGCGCAGAAAACACTGGAAGATTTTTACCGGGAAGCGGGCGTGATTGAATGAAAACGATAACTGAACAGGATGTATTAAAAGCTTTTTACCAGTTTGACTGCCGAAAGCTGCCGGTGCTGGATATTAACGGTAATTTATCGCCTTCGCTGGACGTTATGATGCGTAAAAATATGTGCGCCGAATGGATGGATGCTTTTGACGGGCTGGAAGCAGAAGTGTTTGAAAAGGCTGTGCAGATTGCCTTAAAAAAATGCAAAAAATATCCATCACTTTCAGAAATGTTTGAATTTATCGCTTTAGCTAATGGAGACTGTACAAGGGCCGAACAGCCAGAGCCGGAAGCGGCAGTTCCTGCTCCGGCAATATCGGCATCGGCTTCTGAGCAGAAGAAAAAGCGCATTGCCGCTATGCTGGCGGCGGCTAAAACTGGCGATTATAAAAAAGCGCTTGAATGTGCTGCCGGAATTGGAAATGATAAAGAATTTTATGATTTTGCAAGGCAGCTGTTTCCGGATGCTGCTGCTGAATGGATTGGTAATAACCGTGTTGAACTGGACCGGCTTATGAAGCAGGAGCGTCGGTGCAGCAAATGTGGAAGTGCAAGACGCTGTCGGACTAACGGGTACAGGTTCTGCTGGCATTTGGATGAAGAAGGGCAGATTGTTACAACAATGGAACCGTGTTTTATGAAAATGGGGGTTAAAAATGAAAACGTTCAATGACGGTATGGAAGTTTTAAAAGTAGTGCGCTGCCCGGCAGGGCTTTACATTGTAAAGGGCTTGCCTTTTATGCAGAACGCTACGGCCAGCAAGGTGGTGGCGCAAAACTTTTTGGAAAGCTGGGCAACAAAACACAAGCTGCGCGCCGGATATGATTTGGACGCTGATATGTATGATGAGTGCAATGAA
>UMAL01013766.1_pt1 | contig 12431 bp, 9 predicted proteins | sample 1963691 | NCBI WGS metagenome assembly UMAL01 (sample SAMEA4835914, study PRJEB28245) | human gut metagenome | biome: gut microbiome; material: fecal sample | place: Denmark | collected 2008
ATATATAGTGTTAATTTTTAAAATAAGCTTTCCATAAACGGCAGCAGAATAGGAGCCAAAATGGAAGTTGCTATGCCGGTAAGCCCTATGGAAGCGCCGCCGATTGCCAGCTGCAAGGCATTTTTGCCCGCGCAGACGCTGGTGCCGAGCCCGTGGCTGGAAGCGCCTATGGAAAGGCCGATGGCAATGTTGTTTTTAATTTTTAAAGCCTCTAAAATTTTGTGGTTAAAGGTTGCGCCAAGCATTCCTGTAAAAATTACACAGGCAGCTGTAAGCGCCGGAATACCGCCGATAGCGGAAGAAATATCCATGGCAATAGGAGTTGTTACGGATTTGGGAATCATGGAAAGCAGCACCTGGCTGCTTGCGCCGAACATTTTGCCGCAAATGAAGATGCTGACAATGCCTGTAATCGTGGCAACAAGAATGCCGCTTATAATTACCGGCAGGTTTTCTTTTATAATGCGCCTGTTGTTGTACAGCGGCAGGGCCAGTGCCACGGTGGCAGGGCCGAGCAGAAAGTTGATAAAGCCTGCGCCTGTTTCGTAATCCTCGTATGTAATATACGGTTCCTGAAAATAAATAAAGGCAATTATCATCGGGCACGCCAGTACAAAAGGCGGAATAATGTTCAGTTCAAACTTATCTACAATAATTTCGCATATTACATAAACAACAATGGTAAGGGCAATGCCAAACAGCGGTGATTGTATGAAGGCTTCGGGTAAAAAAGTCATTTTCCGGCACCGCCTTTACTTTTCAGCATAAAGTTTAAAAACACAGCCGTTACAATCAGTATCATAAAACTGCTTATAATAACGGTAGCCACAATGGCGGTGCTTTCTGCAAGGATAACGTCCAGATACAGTAAAATGCTTACGCCTGCGGGTAAAAAGAGCATGCCCATTTTTTCTATTAAAATATCGCAGACATCTTCAATGGTATGCACCCTTATAACGCCGCTGAGCAAAAGTACCAGCAGCAGAATCATTGCCAGCAGCGCAGGCGGAAATTTAATGCCGCATAAATTAAGCGCAACCGTGCTGACGCCCTGCAAAAAAAGCAGTACAGCAGTTCCTTTCAAAATTGATGATGGTGTCATAATTTTCTTTCCCCTCTCAAAAAATAAAGTAATGTGTATATTTTGCTTCCGCAGCGTCAATTTGTCAAGTTAAAATAACGAAAAAATTTATCACAAAAACATACAAAAAATATTTGACTTTTTGACTTTTGTTGCTATAATATAAAACAGGAGCAGAAAAATGCCCCTGTTAATAAATATGCTGTTAACGCACAGCAAGGTAAATTATTAAAAGTAAAATAATTGCCAAAAGCGTAACGGCACTCATGCCGATATATTCAAAACGGTACATGGATACTTCTTCGTTAAGAAGATTGTAGCTGCGCTGAATGACAAGCATTTTGTTTTCAATGTTGTCCTTCCAAACCGAAGCACGCAGAAGGTCGAGATAGCGCGTGTAAATGCGCGCGTAGAAAATATCTTCCGTAACTTGCAAAGCATTGTTGATATTGCTTGTTAGCGTGCTTACATCAGCCATCAGTTCCATCAGCCTGCCGCGTATTTTGCGGTAGCTTGTCTGGCGGCTGCCGGTGCTGCCTTTTTCGGCGGCTTCCAGCTCATCGTAGGTGCGGTCAATGGCTTCGTTAAGCGCATTGTCATAGTAGCGCAGTTCCAGAAACTGGGCGTTGGCAAATTCCAGAAGGTCGGGCACGTCAAGGCTGCCGCTGGGGTCATACACAACGGCAGAATCCCACGCAAGGTAGCATACGTCATCGGCGTAGGTAAACCTGTTGGCCAGTGTTTCGGCGCGGGTTTCCGGGCTTACGGGTGTGCGGTCTTTTAAAAGCAGCGGCACAATATCCCAGCTTTCTGGCACTTTGTCCTGAAAATAATAAACTACAAAATCTTCGTCAAACTCGGAAACGCGCTCATTACTGCACGCCGGGCGGATGGTTTCCAAAACGGCGTCAAGGTAAGAACGGATTTCGTCTTCCGGCATGTTTTCGCTGACGATAGACATATCCATGTATTCATCAAAAGTTACATCATCTTCAAAATGAATACGCAGAATAAGGCTGATAACGCCTAAATCAAAAATTCGGGCTTTAACTTCGGTAAGGTAAGTACCGTTGCCCAGTTTCATATCATGGGAACCAAGCTCAACAAGAACCGGCGGGTCCTTAAAAGTAATAGACTTGGTAGATATACGGTCCAGGCGGAGCCTGGAAGCGATTTTGTTGCGGCTGGTCCAAAGGGCCTGCACTAAATCAAGGTCAATTTCGTCGGCAACGTCAAAAAGACGGTATACAATCATGGATGTATTCATAAAATATCCTCCGTGAAAAAAGCATTTACTTGCATATTCGCCGCCGGAAGCGGTTTCCCTGCGTATTTAACATAAAAATTTATGTAAAATATTTTACTGTTTATACAGTCTGAAGGAGGTTAGCGCTATGAATGAACGCTACAGTGAAGAAGTAAAAAGCATATTGGAAGCTGCTCAGCAGCAGGCTGTTATAAATTATAACCAGGAACTGACCTGCGCCCATCTGTTAGTTGCGCTGGCCGGAAGTGAAGGGTTTTTCCCGTTCCTGCTTAAAAATGCCGGCGCTGATGCCGGTACCTTTACTGCGGAGTCCAAACGCCTTGTGCAGAAAATACCTTCCGTAAAAGGGCAGGACAGAGGGCTGATGATGAGTACCGGCGCAGCCCGCGTGCTGGCTATTGCAGCGCAGAACGCAGGGCAGGGCGAAGTTAATATCTGCCATTTGGTTGGTGCTCTTGCCAGTGACGGCGACAGCGACGTTACCGCACTCTTGAAAAAATACGGCATTACCAAAAACAAGGCCGAAGGGCTGTACATGGCTTACACCAATAGCGCCGAAGGCGATGAAAAGAAACAGACGCTTGAAAAATACGGGCAGGATTTAACTGCCAAAGCCAAAGAAGGCAAGCTTGACCCTGTTATCGGCAGGGATGAAGAAATCCGCCGCGTGGTTGAAATTCTTTCGCGCCGCAAAAAGAACAACCCTGTTTTGATTGGCGAGCCGGGCGTTGGCAAAACTGCCATTGTAGAAGGGCTTGCCCGCCGCATTGTGGCAGGTGACGTACCCGAAAGCCTTAAAAACAAAACTCTGTACGCGCTGGATTTGGCAGCCCTTGTTGCCGGCGCCAAATACCGCGGCGAGTTTGAAGAACGTCTGAAAAAAGTGCTGAAACTGGTATCGGAATCCGGCGGGCAGATTATTATGTTTATTGATGAGCTGCACACCGTTGTTGGTGCCGGTGCTGCCGAAGGAGCCATGGACGCAGGAAATATTTTAAAACCGATGCTTGCCCGCGGTGAGCTGCGCTGCATTGGTGCAACCACGCTGAACGAATACCGCAAATATATCGAAAAAGACAGTGCTCTGGAACGCCGCTTCCAGCCCGTTATGGTTAAAGAGCCGGATGTTGAAGATACCATCTCCATTCTGCGCGGCTTAAAAGAACGCTACGAAGTGCACCATGGCGTGCGCATTAAAGATGCCGCTCTTGTTGCGGCGGCTGTATTAAGCAACCGTTATATTAACGACCGCTTTTTGCCGGATAAGGCAATAGACCTTGTGGATGAAGCCGCAGCGCGCCTGCGTACCGAAATAGACAGTCTGCCTGCCGAGCTTGACGAAAGCAAACGCCGCATTTTGCAGCTGGAAATTGAAGCACAGGCTTTAAAAAAAGAAGACGACGAGCAGAGCAAAGACCGCCTTGCCAAAATCGAAGAAGAACTGGCAGAACTAAAAAAATCCAACGATGAGCTTGTTAAACGCTGGGAAGCACAAAAAGCTGCCATCAGCCGTGTGCGCGAAGTTAAAAAGGAAATTGACGCTGTTAAGCACGACATGGAAACTGCAGAACGCAATTACGATTTGAACAAGCTGGCAGAACTTAAATACGGACGCCTGCCGGAACTGCAAAAAGAACTGGCGCGCCTTGCCAAAGGTGATGCCGAAGACAAAGACGGCGTACTTTTAAAAGAAGAAGTTGACGAAGAAGACATTGCCAAAGTTGTAAGCACATGGACTGGCATTCCGGTTGCACGCTTAAACGGCGGCGAACGCGAAAAACTCATTCATCTGGAAGAACGCCTGCATCAGCGTGTTGTCGGGCAGGACGAAGCGGTTAAAGCAGTAAGCGAAGCTGTTATCCGCGCGCGCGCAGGCATTAAAGACCCCAGCCGCCCGATTGGCTCGTTCATCTTCCTTGGGCCTACCGGCGTAGGCAAAACCGAACTTGCCAAAGCACTGGCAGAAATTTTGTTTGACGACGAACGCAACATGATTCGTATTGATATGAGCGAATACATGGAGAAGCACACCGTTTCGCGCTTAATCGGTGCGCCTCCGGGCTATGTTGGCTATGACGAAGGCGGCCAGCTTACAGAAGCAGTGCGCCGCCGTCCGTACAGCGTAATTTTGCTGGACGAAATTGAAAAAGCCCATGCCGATGTATTTAACGTACTTTTGCAGGTACTTGACGATGGCCGCCTGACTGACGGGCAGGGACGCATTGTCGATTTTAAAAACACGCTGATTATTATGACCAGCAACCTCGGTTCTGCTGAAATTATGCAGAAAAAAGGCGAAGTAACGCGCGAAGAAGTACAGAGCATGCTGATGCGTTTCTTCCGCCCGGAATTTTTGAACCGTGTTGACGATATTGTAGTATTTAAGGCTTTGCAGGAAGAACAGATTAAGGATATTGTTAAACTCATCCTTAAAGAACTCAGCGACAGGCTGCAAAAACAGCTTGATATGACGCTTACCGCCAGTGATGAAGCTGTGGCATATCTTGCAAGCGCAGGCTTTGACCCTGCTTTTGGCGCGCGCCCGCTGAAACGCCTTATTGTACATACCGTTGAAAACATCCTCGGCAAGAAAATTGTTGCCGGTGAAATTGGCAGCGGCACAAAAGTAAAAGTTGTGCTGAAAGACGGCAATATCGAGGTTGAGCAGGAGTAAGCAACTATAAAAAATAAATAACAGCAAAAAGTCCTGTTTTAGTGATGTATTCATTAAAACAGGACATTTTTTATAAGGATATGATGATATAATATAAGTATAGGATTTGTAAACGGAAGGAGCGGAAGTATATGGGCAAAAAAGTTTTAATTATCGGCGGTGTGGCGGCAGGAATGAAAACTGCTTCGCGCCTGCGCCGCAGGGATAAAGATGCGGAAATTACTGTTATTGAACGCGGAGAACTTGTAAGTTACGGTGCGTGCGGTTTTCCTTATTATATTGGCGACGAAGTTAAAAATTTTTATGAATTTACGCATACGCCGCAGGGCATTGCGCGCGATGTAGATTACTTTAAAAAGGTTAAGGGCATTGATGTTTTAACAGGGCACGAGGCGCAGAAGATTAACTGCGCGGCAAAAACGGTTACTGTGCTGAACAGGAAAAACAGCGAAGTTACAGAAATGCCTTACGATGTGCTGGTGCTTGGCACTGGCGCTACGCCGGTGCGCCTGCCGGTGCCGGGTGCTGATTTGGAAGGCATTCATAACTTCTGGTTCCCCTGGGAAGTTTTAAAAGTTAAAGAAGAAATTGCCGCCCATAATGTTACGGATGTTGTTATAGTAGGCGCGGGTTTTATCGGCATGGAACTGGCGGAGGAGTTTAACAAAATAGGCGTTAAGGTAAGCGTTGTGGAAATGCAGAACCGTATTCTGCCCCAGATGCTTGATTTGGAAATGGCGGAACTTGCCGCAAAACCTGTTGACGCTGCCGGTATAAATTTATATCTTGAAGAAAAAACAGTTGCTTTTGAAGGCGAGGGGCGTGTTGCCGCCGTTAAAACGGATAAACGCATAATTCCGGCGCAGATGGTAATTGTAGCTGTTGGTGTACGTCCAAATGTTGAACTGGCGCGCGAAGCAGGGCTTGCCATTGGCCCGAGCGGTGCGATTGCCGTTAATGAATATATGCAGACGAGCGACCCCTGCATTTATGCAGGCGGCGACTGTGCGGAAAATACTCACCGTGTAAGCGGGGCTAAAATTTTTGCGCCGATGGGCAGCACTGCCAACAAGCACGGACGCATTATTGCCGATAATATTTGCGGCGATATGGTAAAATACCCCGGCGTTTTGGGCACGGGGCTGTGCCGTATGCCGGGAGTGGAAGCAGGCAGTACGGGCCTTAATGAAAAAACTGCCGCGGCGGCAGGAATTGATTTTGAATCCGTAATCGTTCCAGGCAATGACAGGCTTGCTTATATGCCTGGTGCAGGGCGTTTGGTGCTTAAGCTGTTTGCCGACAGGAAAACTCATAAGGTTATCGGCGTGCAGGCGGTAGGGCAAAGCGTTGATAAGCGCATCGACACGCTTGTTGCCGCTATCAGCATGGGCGCAACGCTTGAAGATTTGAGCGAGTTTGACATTGGTTATGCACCGCCGTTTAACGGCCCGATTGACAACATTGCCACGGCTGCCAACGTGCTGCTGAATAAAATTGAAGGCAGGCTGCGCAGCATTAACCCGAAGGAATTTAAAGAACTGCGCAAAAGCGAAGCTTATACTTTGGTTGATGTGCGTACGCCCGGCGAATTTAAAAACTGCCATATAGCAGGCTGCTGCAATATTGTAAACCTGCCTTTGGATGAAGTGCGCAGCGAATGCTGCAAGGTTTTGCCCGATAAGGAAGCACGGCTTGTATGCAGCTGCCAGATTGACCTGCGCGGCTACGAAGCCGAAACCATGCTGCGCGCCCAGGGCTATAAAAACGTACAGAGCCTTGAAGGAAGCATGAGTGCCTGGCCCTATGAAACCGAAAAAAGCAAATAACAGCAAAAATGTGTAAATTTATTGACACAAAGGGCACAGATTGGTAAAATAAATTAATAATATTCTTTACGTAACGATGCCCGGAGAAATTGTAGTTGGTTGAACAGCACAATGAAACTTTTATACCGGGCTTTATTTTTTATTGAAAGGCAGTGGGATAATGAAAGTTGCAATTATTATGGGCAGCAATTCTGACTGGCCGGTGCTTGAACCGGCAGAAAAAACTTTAAAAAGTTTTGGCGTTGAAGTGGAAGTTGTAGTTGCTTCCGCACACCGCACTCCCGAAATGGTTCATGAGTTTGCGGCAGGCGCACGTGAACGCGGCGTTGAGGTAATTATTGCCGCAGCAGGCGCTGCAGCGCATCTTGGCGGTGTTATTGCAGCATTTACAACACTGCCGGTAATTGGCATACCCATTAATGCCACTCCCTTAAACGGTATGGATTCGTTACTGAGCTTTGTACAGATGCCTTCCGGTATTCCGGTTGCAACCATGGCAATTAACGGTGCCAAAAACGCAGCGCTGTTTGCCGTACAGATTCTGGCAACCAAATATCCGGAACTTGTTGAAAAGCTGGCCGAAGACCGTGAAAAGATGAAAGCAGAAGTAAAGGCCAAAGGTGAAAAACTGGCTGCACTGCGTGCATCCGAACAGTAATTGCGGCGGCAGAAAAGGAGCAGAGAATGTCTGGCATTGATTTTCAGGATGATAAAATGCATGAGGAGTGCGGCGTATTCGGCATTTATTCCCATAATGACAATGTGGCGCTGAATACTTACTGGGGCTTGTATGCTTTGCAGCACCGCGGACAGGAAAGCTGCGGCATTGTAGCTACCGACGGCACTCATATGGAAGGCAAAAAAGGCATGGGCCTTGTGGCCGATGTTTTTAAAGGCGGCGTTGACGGGCTGGAAGGGCATATTGCTATTGGGCATGTGCGTTATTCCACCACCGGTTCCAGCATGGAATACAACATTCAGCCGCTGCGTGTTTATTTTGACGGCGGCAACCTCGCGCTGGCGCACAACGGCAACCTTACCAACGCGGCGGAACTGCGCAAACGCCTGGCTCTGGAAGGCACGGTTTTCCAGACAACGGTTGATACGGAAGTTGTTGTAAGCCTTATTGCCCGCAGCCGTAAAAAAACTATTGAAGAACGTGTTGCCGAAGCAGCAAACACCATTAAAGGCGCTTTCGGCATTTTGGTTATGACCGACAACAAACTTATTGCCGTGCGTGACCAGTACGGCTTCCGCCCGCTGGCGATTGGCAAAATGGACGGCGGCTGGGTTGTGGCTTCCGAATCCTGTGCGTTTGACCTTGTAGGCGCCGAATTTGTACGCGACGTTGAACCGGGCGAAATGCTGGTATTTGAAAATGACCACGATGAGCCGAAAAGCAGCCGCTGGGCAGAAAACATGCCCGCCAAACGTGCGCACTGCGTATTTGAATATGTTTATTTTGCGCGTACCGACAGCGTTATCGACAAACAGTCTGTTTACCAGGCGCGCATCAATATGGGCAGGGAACTTGCCAAAGAAACAAAAGATATCAAGGCTGATATTGTAATTTCCGTTCCGGATTCCGGCACGCCAGCAGCAGTAGGGTACAGCCTGGAATCCGGCGTGCCGTTTATGGAAGGTTTAACCAAAAACCGCTATGTAGGCAGGACGTTTATTCAGCCTACCCAAAAACAGCGCCTTAACGCCGTAAGGCTTAAACTTAACCCGGTGGAAAGCGTTATTAAGGGCAAATCCGTTGTTGTAGTTGACGACAGCATTGTGCGCGGCACAACCAGCGGCAAAATAGTAAAGCTGTTAAAAGATGCCGGTGCGCGTGAGGTGCATATGTGCATCAGTCCCCCGCCGGTAACCGACCCGTGCTATTACGGCATTGATACCAGCGTGCGCAAGGAACTGATTGCTTCTACACATACGGAAGAAGAAATCCGCCAGTATATCGGCGCAGATTCGCTGCATTACATTTCTCTGGAAGGACTGAAGCGTTCTTTAGACTGCATGGACCCCGAAGGAATGTGCTATGCCTGCTTTAATGCCCAATACCCGGATAATGCGGAAGAAACCCTGAGGCAGGGTTCTAAATATATTTTTGAAAACGAAGGCTGATACAGGAGGACGATGATGAGCGAAGAAACCAAGAAACAACTTACTTATGCAGATGCCGGTGTAAATATTGATGCCGGCAATGAAGCCGTTGAACTGATGAAAGCAAGTGTACAGGCTACTTACCGTCCCGAAGTTATCGGCGATATCGGCGGTTTCGGCGGTTTGTTTGCCTTAAACAGCGGCAAATACAAAGAACCGGTTCTGGTTAGCGGCACCGACGGTGTAGGCACCAAACTGAAACTGGCTTTTATGGCTGACAAACATGATACCATCGGCCAGGACGCAGTTGCCATGTGCGTAAACGATATTCTCGTGCAGGGCGCTGAACCGCTTTTCTTCCTCGATTATATCGCCATTGAAACTCTGGAAGCAAAAAAGGTTGCCCAGATTGTTAAGGGTGTTGCCAATGCCTGCAAAGAATCCGGCTGCGCACTGATTGGCGGCGAAACTGCCGAAATGAGCGATTTGTACGGCAAGGACGAATACGATATTGCAGGCTTCTGCGTAGGCGTGGTAGAAAAAAGCAAAATGATTACCGGCGAAAAAGTTAAACCGGGCGACGTGCTTTTGGGCCTGCCTTCTGCCGGTGTACATTCCAACGGCTTTACGCTGGTGCGCAAAATCTGCTTTGACGTAATGGGCTTTACCATGGATACCCCGGTTGAAGAATTCGGCACTACTTTGGGTGAAGAACTTCTGAAACCGACCCGCCTTTATCCGCGCGTATGCCTGCCGTTGATTGAAAAATTCAACCTGCACGGCATGGTACATATTACCGGCGGCGGTTTTTATGACAATATTCCGCGCATTTTGCCGGAAAACTGCGACGCAGACGTTAACGCAGGCGCGTGGGAAGTTCCTGTTGTATTTAAAAAATTACAGGAATGGGGCAATGTTGACTGGCATGAAATGTACCGCACCTTTAACATGGGCGTAGGTATGGTGCTGGTAGTTGCTCCGGAGGAAGCTGACGCTGTACGCGAACACCTGAAAAATGCCGGTGAAACCTTCTACGAACTCGGTACTATTATAGAAGGCAGCGGCAAGGCTGTGCTGAAAGGCGGCGTTTTCGGTGAGTAAGCGCAAAATCGGCGTGCTTGTTAGCGGCAGGGGCAGCAATTTGCAGGCCCTGATGGATGAAATTGCCGCAGGTACGCTTAATGTTGAAATTACAGTTGTTATCAGCGACAAAAAGGATGCCTTTGCTTTGGAACGTGCAGAAAAAGCCGGTATTAAGGCTGTTGCCATCGACCGTAAAGAATGTGCTTCCAAAGAAGAATTTGAAAATAAAATTACCGGCGTGCTGGAAGCAGCCGGTGTGGAACTTGTTGTGCTGGCAGGCTTTATGCGTATTTTAAGCCCGGAATTTGTAGGGCACTGGCACCATAAAATCGTTAATATCCACCCGGCGCTTCTGCCGAGTTTTCCGGGACTTGACGGGCAGGGCCAGGCGCTTAATTACGGCGTTAAAATTGCCGGCTGCACCGTGCATTTTGTAGATGAAGGCACCGACAGCGGCCCGATTATTCTGCAAAAGGCAGTGCCCGTGCTTGATGATGACACGCATGACACGCTGGCAGACAGAATTTTGGAACAGGAACACAAAGCATTGCCCGAAGCCGTAAGGCTGTGGAGTGAGGGCAGGCTGCAAATAGAAGGAAGGCACGTAAAGGTGCTTCCGGTAGTGGGGTGAATGAAAATGAGAATAAAAAGAGCTCTTTTAAGCGTATCCGACAAAACCGGCATTGTTAAACTGGCGCAGTTTCTGCATGATATCGGCGTGGAAATTATTTCTACCGGCGGTACAATGAAGGCTTTGCAGGATGCAGGCATTCCTGTAACTTATGTTAGTGACGTAACCGGTTTTCCGGAAATTATGGACGGCAGGGTAAAAACCCTGAACCCGAAGATTCATGGCGGCATTCTTGCTGTGCGCAGCAACCCGGAACATGTAAAAGCCATGGAAGAACACGGCATTAAGCCGATTGACCTTGTTGTTGTAAACCTCTACCCGTTCAGGGAAACCATTGCCAAACCCGGCGTAACCGAAGCTGAAGCCATTGAAAACATTGATATCGGCGGCCCGGCAATGGTAAGGGCGGCAGCCAAAAACTTCCGCGACGTTATTATTATTACCAACCCGGCACGTTACAGCAGCCTGATTGCAATGCTGCAGCAACATGGCGACGCCGATATGAAAACCCGCAAAACTCTGGCCAAAGAAGCATTTACACATACTTCCGAATATGATGCGGCTATCAGCGCATATTTGACCAAACAGCTTGCCGAAGGCAAATAAGGAGAAGCATCATGCAGATATTACTTATTGGCAGCGGCGGACGTGAACATGCACTAGCATGGAAACTTGCGCAGAGCGGGCAGGTTGAAAAGATTTTTGCAGCGCCCGGCAACCCCGGCATTGCCGCTGTAGAAAAATGCGAATGTGTTGAACTTAACTTAAACGACCTTGACAGTGTTGCAGATTTTGCCGAAGAACACGGCATTGATTTAACTGTTGTAGGCCCTGAGGCAACCTTGGTTGCCGGTATTGCCGATGTTTTTGCTGCAAGAGGGCTTGCTGTGTTCGGTCCGTCCAAAGCGGCGGCAGAACTTGAAGGCAGCAAGGCATTTGCCAAAAATTTAATGGCCAAGTACAATATCCCGACGGCTTTCTTTAAAGTTTGCGAAGATTTGGAAACCGCCAAAGCCTATGTTAAGGAAAAAGGCGCGCCGATTGTTATTAAGGCGGACGGGCTTGCTGCAGGCAAAGGCGTTGTAGTTGCCATGACCGAAGCAGAAGCATACGAAGCCATTGACGAAATGATGGGCGAGCAGCATAAATTCGGCGGCGCGGGCGCACGCGTTGTCATCGAAGAATTTATGCAGGGCGAAGAAGCATCACTGCTGGCATTTACCGACGGCGAGCACATTGTGCCGATGATTGCTTCCCAGGACCACAAACGCGCTTTTGACGGCGATAAAGGCCCCAACACCGGCGGCATGGGTACTTATGCACCGGCTCCGGTTTTAACCGATATCCTGCGCCTGCGCGCTGTTGAAAAGATTTTAAAACCTGTTGTTGCAGCCATGAAGGCAGAAGGCAGAACTTATAAAGGATGCCTGTATGCAGGTTTGATGGTTTGCGGCGATGAGGTTAAAGTTGTAGAATTTAACTGCCGTTTCGGCGACCCGGAAACACAGGTTGTGCTGCCGCTTCTGGACAGCGACATAGCTGAAATTATGCTGGCCTGCGCAACTGGCGGGCTTGATAAAGTAAGCATAGGCTGGCACGATAAAGCCGCCGTATGCGTAGTGCTTGCTTCCGGAGGGTATCCGGAACATTATGCACAGGGCTATCCTATCAGCGGCCTTGACGAAGCAGGTAAAATGCCGGAAACCGTTGTGTTCCATGCCGGAACGAAAATCAGTTACGGCAGCGTTGTAACGGCAGGGGGG
>UMAL01079380.1_pt1 | contig 12272 bp, 19 predicted proteins | sample 1963691 | NCBI WGS metagenome assembly UMAL01 (sample SAMEA4835914, study PRJEB28245) | human gut metagenome | biome: gut microbiome; material: fecal sample | place: Denmark | collected 2008
TAAATTGCTACTTAATCCAGAAAGTCCATCCGTCACACTCAACAAACTCTTCACTTCTGTAACATTGATTCCATCATAATGCACTTCAAAAGCCGGGCATTCATCCACAAGATCTCCATCCTGCAAATTTCCCGAAGTATATGCCGGTACTGCCGGATTACTTGCAACCGGTGTTCCCTGGATCACCTTCCAACTGCAGTTTTCTACCTCTGTCTCTGCATTTCTGGTATACCGATTTACAATAAGATCAATCCTTTTCATTCCTTGACTACCATTTGTCAGTGTAACCTCATCATAAGTACCAATATCCACGCAAGATATACAGCCGTGATGCGCCATCATCCCACTTCGGATTTTCAGCAGATTATTGCTGCTAAGTTCCGGCTTCAGCTTCTCTCCGCTTGTTATAATATAACTCCCCTGCCCGATAATCCCCTCCAGCATCTGCCGGAACTGCTGCGAAGTCACATGTGGTGATCCAGTTCTTCCAGATACAATTTTCATTCTTCATCTTCTCCTTCCAGTTTATAAGTAATTGATTCCACATCATTCGTAATCTCATAAATGATATTTTCGATTGGTTTTGACATATACATCCCAGTCAGGTAATCCCTGCCACCGACAATATCTCCAATCCCAGCCTCGATTCCAAGCTTTGCAACATCCATCTGAAATGTCTTTTTATTCATCAGCTTCTGCAATTGTTCCGCGGACGTTTTCTCCAGCTCTGCTGTTTCTGTGCTCGTATTTTCGTATACTGCTGAGATCTCATTCAGTCCTTTGTAATACTGCGTCTTTCCAATGCTTCCATCTTTTTGCACATACAGATGGAATATGTTCCTCTCCTGCATTTCCCCTTTTCCGGTTACGACCAGATGATTTACGCCATTTTGTTTATCATCCATCGTGAAATTCATTCGACTGTCCTGTGACAATTCAATCTGCGCAGAATAATCAGTAATCGGAACTGCTTCAATCAGAATATAACATGGTTCATCCTGTTCTTTGATCAACCGGATCTGCAGGCGGTATCCAACACTTTTCAGCATTTTGGTAAGACCTTCCAGTAATGTACAGTACCGGTCAAATTGAAAATTCTTTACAGATATACCCGTATCTTCTGATGAAACTCTGAATAATCCATCAAACTCCGGCTCGATCAGTGTTTTCATTACTTGATTCAGTTCTCCGGATACTGTTTTATAATCCGATCCGGCAGGCGGCTCGATCACCTTATACTGCAGTCTTCCCCGCCATGTGATTCCCTTCAGCTCCACATAATCCAGCGTTGTATCTGTCAGCATCTCTCCGATAATGCCTCCATATTCTGTCTCCGTAATATACACATAGCTTGAAAAGGTCAGCTCAGGGTACCAGTTCGACCTTGCAATCTGTACAGAGAATTCGTACTCGCCATTCGTATCCACTGTGATATTTGAATCCAAAATCGCTCCAAGTTCTCTTCCATCACTATCTGCAAGAATTATGTCCTTTACCACGGCGGCTCCCTCCTGTTCAAAAATAAAGTCAGGTCAAATCCATAATCCCCGGACCAGTTAATATTTAAAAGCCCGGATGGTATTCTCTCGAAAACAGTTTGTTTCTGTGCTCTCTGATTAAATAAATTTTGTACCGTTCCATTCGTCAAATACCTTCGGATCGTTCTTCTCTGGCTATCTATAATCAGATATTCCCTGCTTTCAAGCGTTACGAAAAACTCATAAGGATAATCGTTGATCAGAATCTTCGGATTTACACATGGTCCGTAAATGATCATCCGGTACTCGCTTGGAATGATGTGATCAACATCCCATGCTGCGATTCCTCTTTTTTCTCCGGCAAAATCAAACGGATAGTCATACTGAAAGTCGATTCCGGATGCTGCCGTTTCTTCCAATTGTGGAAAAAACTGCCTTGTCGCTTCTACTACCCATACAAGTTCCGGAGTCTGGAAGGTGATCTCCACTTCCGAATACACATATCCCTTCCATCCTTCTTTCGCTGACTTCAACACCTTGCATCTTAAATATGCACCATTCACGTACAGCTTCCCGTAGGTATCATTTTCTGCATCAACTGCAATGATCCGGTATAAGTGCTCCATATTCGCCTGAAATTCTTCCCGCTTTCCAAACACATCAATCGTCACTGTTTTTTCATATCCGTCCGAAGACTCTGACCAGTCCGCATCAAACCAGTCAGTCTTCGTTGTACGAAAAGGAGCTTTCAAAAGATTCAGCTTTTCGCCATTCATATTTTCATAATACACAATCATACCTGTGGCACTGCTCCTTTCGGTAATGGTCTGTCTATCCGTTTCGTATCCAGGAATACCGGCTTATTGCCATTTTCTTTTGCAATCTTCCTCTGGATACGTTCAAATCTGTCGTAATCAAATCCTTGATCCTTAAAGATCGGATTATTCTTTATTCCGCCTACCGTTTTATCCGGATTAACGGATGTTGTAAGCTGCACACTTCTTTGCAGACTCTGGACTGCTTTTTGTACTCCGGCATTCATGGATCCGACCGGAATATTCTTCTCAAATCCGATTCCCATACCAAGAGCCATCATCTTACCAACCTGGTCCCGGAATACTCTCGATGGAGAATGAATACCAAGTTTTGACTTGATTGCATCTAATGCGCTACTTGCCGCAGATGTTGTCGCGCTGATCAGGCTTCCTACCGCACTGGATATACCACTTGCAATTCCGGAAATGATATTCATACCAACACTGCCCCAGTTTACACTGGTAAATGCATTCTTGATCTGGCTGATCATGGATGGAATCTTACCAAGTAATGCCGGAATGCCCTGAACCAGTCCGACTGCGAGCTGCGTGATAATCTTCACACCAGTCTGTATGATCTTCGGCAAATTCGTGATAATCGTAGATGCCAGCTTGCCGATGATAACCGGTGCTTTCGCTGCCACCTGCGGAATCGCGTTTGCAATTCCCTGCGCCAAGCCTTCCATTAACTGTAATCCGGAAGTTATTAACTGCGGAAGATTACTGATCAGCGACTCAACCAGAGTCAGGATCATCTGTACCGCTACCGGAATTAACTGCGGAAGTTGTGCGCCCAGGCTACTTACCAGAGTTGCTATGATGCTTGCGCCTACGGAAATGAGCGATGGTAAATTTGCCGTAATCGCATTCATCAATCCCAAGATCAGGGTTGCACCTGATGAAATCAGTCCCGGAAGTGCTGCTGTGATTCCTGCTCCAAAGTTAGATATGATCTCCGGTCCTTTGGTCTGCGCCAGAAGCAAGATCTGGTCAATCTGTGTACCAAACTGACTGTATACCAGTCCAAGACCGGCTACCACAACGGCTACAACTGCACCGAAATTCATCAACCCTGCAAATGACGGAATAAAGCCGGCTACTGTTCCAAGAACTCCCTGCAAAGCAGAACCAATCTGTCCGCCCCATGCTCCCAGATAACCGGCAGTATCTCCAAGTAGTGAAAACGCGCTTGTAATTCTGGGGATTTTTGATGCGATTGCAGAACCGATTTTGCCGACTGCCCCACCGATTTTTCCCGGAACACTGGAAACAACCTTGCCGATTTTTCCGACAGTAGCTGACAATTTCGGAGTCAGTACCTGAAATGGTCCCGTAACTGCACTGCCGAGTCCTTTCAGGCTACCCGTAAAATCTTTCCGGAAATTTGCGGCCGATTTTGTTGCACTTTTGAATCCCTTCGGAAGCTTTCCAAGTTCAGATAAAACACCAGTTGTAAGTCCACTGAATCCGGATACGGCTGACTGTACATTACCGATCTGTGATCCGAATAATGAGATCGCCGGTCCAGCTCCTGCAAGCACTGCTGCAGTCTTGCCAAGATTCATGAGCTCATCCGTGCTCATATTCTGCAGCTTATCGGCTAACTTTCCAACACTATCCGTAAATCCCTTTAGTTGCGGAACTGCATCTCCAATTTTTCCGGATAAAGATTCCACCACATCCATTCCGGTCTTTCCCAGACGCGGAATCATTTGGCCAAGATTATTTAAGATGTTCTTTGCCGCTGTCCAGAATGTATCAACCAAATCATTCGCACTTATTACGCCAGCTTCAAAATTCTCCCAGGCGGCTTTTGCAGAATTGACAGAACCTTCAATTGTTGTGGATGCTTCTTTTGCAGAAGTCCCTGTGATTCCAAGATTTTGCTGGACTTTGTGAATCGCCTGAATCATCTGATCAAACGTTATATTATCCAGATCTTCTATCTTTTCGTTTAAGATACCAGAATCATTGATCAATCGGATCATTTCCGACTGCGTACCACCATAACCTAATTTAAGGTTATCCAGCATCGTATAATTCTGCTTTGCAAAACCTTGATAGGCATTCTGGATATCCTGCATATTCGTACCCATCTTATTGGCATTATCTGCCATATCAATGATCGCCATATCTGCTATCTCTGCAGCCTTTGCAGTATCTCCGCCTAAGCCCTGTAGTAATGATGCTGAAAAGCTTGTAACCGTTGACATGTAATCATTAGCAGAAAGCTGTGCTGTTTTGAACGCATTGTTTGCGTTTCTGATCACTGTCTTGGCACTATCTTTAAATAATGTCTCTACACCACCGATCTGCTGCTCCATATTGGCGACTACACCAAGAGAAGACTTTACAATCGCCGCCGCTCCAGCTCCTACAGCTGCAACAGCTCCGGTCATTGCCTTGCTGACTACAGATAAGCCACTTTTTCCAAGACTTCCAAGCTTATTTATGCCTTCATTGAACCCACTCTCATTGATTTTGGTATCAAAATTCAAATATCCATCTGCCATACTATCATCCTTTCTGATAGCACGGCTCAGGGGCTCACAAGTGCTTAATTCTTAATTTTTATCTCCACCTCCCGTCGGCATTTGCGACATTTTACATACAGTCCGCTGCACACTGCAGTATCTGCGTAAACAAGCAGATGCTGACCGCAGTACGGACACGGATACCACTCACGCCGTGTCGGTATTTTAATTTCCATCATGAGAACATATCTCCAATCTCATAATCATCAAGCTTTCGCTGTTTCTTTTTCAGCGCAACAGCTCTCTGGATCTTCTTAATCCGTTTACGTTCGTCCTTATCCCGGATTGTTCCAGGATCAATCGAACGATACATAATCCGTTGTTTAATCTCGGTATCATCCGGCAGCCAGTCAAACAAGCTCCGGAACTCCCACCAGTGCATATAATCAATCTGCTGCAGGTCAATTCCGTATGCCTCCCGGAATGCTGCATAAATGCAGCCGGCATCTTCCGAAAAAGAAAATACCGGCTTCCCACTTTTCTGCTGCCCTTCCTCTTCATCTTCCAGATCATCCTGGTACATCCTTTTGCACATCAGGAAATCTCCGAGTGCATATATTGCAGCTTCAATATCTTCCGGAACCTGATCCAGATACCACTGCAACAGAAGTCCACATTTGATCCGCCACGGAACCGAGTCGTCTTCAACCAGCTCCGTAAAACGGATCCATTCACGGAAATCTGTCACGATCGGGTAGTACTCCCCGTTCACCTTGACTTCTTCCGGAAACTGCTCATATAAAATATTCATGCTCTGCTACCTTCCGGTATTGGAATATTTTCCCTTACCATACTGTTTCTGGTGGTTTCTTCTCTGCTGACGGTTTCCATTTGGCTGTGGCTGCGGATGCGGGAACTGCTGCGTTGTATTCTGGTTTGGCATATACTTATTGCAATGAAGTTTCTTTCCTGATTCGGCTTAAATGCGATCGTTACCGTAATCTTTCTCGCTGTGCCGGCATCCGTGTTCGGATCCTGGATGTTCTTCGTGACCTCTTCAATCGCCCGGTTTACCTGTGCGGTAAATGCTCCGTTTGCAAATGTTTCTAAGTTAATGTGCTGCATAATTCTTTTCCCCTTTCTTAAATCTATCCAAAAAATGATGCCTCAATACCATTCGGATCCGGCTGCTGTGTTCCTGGCGCTGCCGGCTGGTCTTCCTGGACCTCCTGTAACTCCTGATCGGATACCACTCCATCATCTTCCGCCTTCACTGCATCCACATAGTCTGTCTTTCCGTCCTCATGGATCACTGCCATATCCTTGTCAATAGCATTCTGGAGATCAATACTCATGATTCCCCATTTGCTGATCAGCTGACGGAGCATGGTTTTCAGTGCCATTCCGTCAAAATCCTTAAACCAGAATGAAGAATACTTCCACATATCCTTTTCCGGAATCTTGCCCTGTTCCAGTAATTCCAGAGATTTTGCTCCACCGTTTTTGTAAAACGCAAAAGAATACTTCTCAGCGTGTGCAAGCATTTTCTTCTTTGACCAGTACAAGGTCTTCCGGAAACCATTCTCATACTCGAACATTGCGAAGTATCCCATGGTCGGAGCTTCCTCCCGGAGGATATCATCCTCGATCAGATTAACCTCCACTTCTTCATCCAGAGGATCATACCGGACAAGCTCCCCTTCTTTGATTGCAAGCACATTGAGCTTTTTGTAGTAACCGGAACGGATTGCCAGCTGAATATACCCTTTATACCCAAGCTGGAACTGTGCTTCCTTGCAGCCTTTCTTCTTATTATCGAACGGGACCATATAAAGCTGACCAAGCTGCGGGGACGGTGAAAGATTCAGCGCTTCTCCGAGTAATGCAGCGTTTACGATACTCGGGCTTGTACACTCCTGCAGCGCCGGTGTACTCTGCACCGCACTTACAATACTGGAAATGAACCTTGTCCCATTCTTTCCACCAACGACCTGATTGATCTGCTTCTTTACTGCATCGTTCTGCAGGTAAACTGATAACTTCATTGACTGGTCCTGTCTTGCCAGACTGTTATTTACTGCCATATCTTATTCCACCTTTCCGAATCGAATCCGATTCTTTAACATATATTCACGGAGCGCCATGATCTGCTCCCTGGTTGCCCATACACGGAAATCCAACTGAAATACCAGTTCTTCCTCTTCCGGAATTGAAGCTGTTTCCTCTGCCGGAGCTTCCGGTACAGATCCGGATGCATTTGTTGCTTTCTTAGAATCTTCCTTCTGATCAGCTGCAGTCTGCTGCTTCGCTGCCTCTTCCGCTTCCCTTGCTTTCCGCTCTGCCTCCATGCGTTCTGCTTCCAGCTTTCTCTTCTGGATATCGGCAAGCCTCTGGCCTTCCTGGATTGCCTGGTTCATATCCAGTGTCTTCCGATAAACTTCCATTGCTTCAAACTTAAACTCCGGAAGCTTGCTGATCGTCACCACATCCGTACCGATCTGGTACATCCGGCTCTTCATCTGCTCTTCAATCTTTGGCAGCGTAACCGTTGCATTCAGCCACTTTTCATCCCAGATCATGTCCAGCTTCACAAAGCTCTGGAATCCGATGGACGCAAACAGTTCTTCAATCTCTTCCCGTTTTGCAGCCTTGCGGCGTTCATCAATCTCTCTAATCTGGGAGTCAATCAGTCCGATCGGTTCATCGATCAGAGCTGTGATTTCCTTGACCTGCTGCTCAAACTTGGTGTACGGCTCCATGCAGATCTTCTTGACACGCTTCCGTTCGTCCTCGAAAGCTTTTTTCAGCTTGTTCAGATCTGCTCGATCCGCTTTCATGTCCTTGAGCGAATCCTCTGTGTAGGCGATCGTCTTATAGTCCTTTACCTTCTCAGCAATCGCAGCCTTTAATTCCTCGTTGTTCCACAGGATCTGCTCTGTCAGCCAGCTTTCCTGCGGATTTGTAATCCGTAATTCCATACGCTCCTCCTTCTTTTTTAGATCTCCGGAAGTATCAGTGGTGGTTTTCTTCCACTTTCCACATACTTCCAAAATTTGATTTCTTCTTCCTGCAGATAATCCAGATCAGCCTGAACTTCTGTTCTTTCAATAAAATAATGCTTTACCTGTGTCCGGACATCTGTTCCCCAGTTGCTCCGCAAATGCGCCCGGAGGACAACAAACTCATATCCGGTTACCAGCAGATAATGCAGCACCTGGATATAATAGTTATCCGGGATCCGGTCCTTCCATTTCTCATACTGCATAGACTGCAGAATGTTGGTGGTCTTAATTTCCAGAATCCCTTTCCGACCATCCTGATCAACCAGCTCCCCATCCAGAGAAGCCTGCATGAACGGATAATCCAGGCTCTGCAAGATCCGGTATTCATGCTGCATGACCTGATACTGTGGATAATCCAGGCGGAACAGCTCTCTGATATACTGCTCCGCCTCTTTCCCATAGATTACGTAAGGCTTCTCTGAAATATCTGGTACAATCCTTCTCCCGGTCTTTTCTTCAAACAGCTCAATGTTTGTCTTGTACGGGTTCTTTCCCACTACGGCACTTGCATCACTTCCGCCGATTCCGTTTAACCGCCCCTTCAGCCAGGCTTTTTCATCTTCAAAATCATAGATTTTATAAGGTTCCATCTTTTCCTCACGCTTTTCATATAATGATATATGTATGTTCTGTTCCGTCTACATGCTGTTCTGCCACTTCTACCGCTTCCTCGTAATAGCCGAATAAGCCGTAGATCCACCCATCAGAGCACCGAATAATCAATGGTTTCTTTTCCATTATCACGCCCCCTTTAGGTACACATCTTCCTCTAAAGTGGCAGATTTTTCAGAAGCATCATCACTTTACCCATTGCTGCCATCGCTTCCTGTGTGATTTCTTCATCTGTTGCAAAGCCAAGCCTTACCGCCTGTTCAACGAGTTCTTTGGTTTCAGCCTCGCTATAGTCTCTTTTCTCAACCATTGTTGTTCTAATGCTTCGGATAATGCATGCCAAATCCGTCATTATATCCGGAACTCCATTCACTGCCTTGATTTCACACATCCCTTTTTCAACTTTGATCATTGACTTTCTCCTCCGACTTTCCTATAATTTAATTGGTATTTTTGTTATGTGCGCCACTGGAAGCTGCAACTTCCGGGCGCATTTTTATTGTCTTTACGCCTATCCTATCCAGATGATTTGCCAAATCCGACAAGTATGCGATCGCATTGTTCTTGTAATACTCGGATGTACCATCAACCCGATCCAGTGATCGAAGCTTATTGATCATCTTATCAAGCTCGGCTGTCCGAATGCTCTTACGCTGCTTCTCTTCTGGCATGTTCCCTCGCCTCCCTTATTTTTCTTTTCCGTTCCAGGCTTTCCCGGATCCGGAAGTATTCCAGTGCAAATGCTCCGGTAGTAAATGTTGTGATTCCAAGTGCTGCATATAAGTAAAACAGCTCCTGACTTTTCACCGAGCACGCACCAGCCATCATCATGATTCCGATAATACTTGCCGTTACGCTGAGTGTCTTTGCGATCTTGTAAAACATCTCTTATCCCTCCTTTGTTTGTCCAACTGGTACCGCTTACGCGGTTTTCTCAATGGTATATGTAATTTTCACTTTTTCCTGTTCTTCCAATAAAGAAATCATCACCTGTATGATTTTTTCGATATCGGGTTTCATGCTTACCACCTACTTTCTATTTTCTATTGAAGTTTATGCGGTGCTGGTTGTACTTGTTGATTTGTCCTGCTACTGAATTCTTCTTATTTCCCTTTAACACCACAATATTTTTGTCTCGTCCTGTCTTTACATTTCCGGTTCAATTGGAAGATCTTCCTCTGTTCTCTTTGGAAATCTTGCCTGAAAGTCTTCTTTGCTTACCGGAACACCAACCAATTTGATGAAAATTCTTTCTCTGGAACTGTTATATCTCACTCCACATTCTTTAAACTTTTTATCAAACTTCAAAAACGCCATTCGTTTACTTGATGCCCTGATATACAACTTAAACCGGTCTTCAGACTCCAACCAAACTTGGTACAAACATTCTTTTCCTCCGCAATCAAGCTCTGCATCAATCAAATAATCAGCTGATACATTCAATGCCTTTGCTAGTTCTTCTACAGCATCCAAATCAATTCTGATTTTCACATTTTCCATATTTGATATACGGTATTCTTTAATTCCTGTTTTCACCGCAAGATCTTTCTGCGTAAAGCCATTCTCTTCTCTTAATTTGACAATGTTATTTGCAATGTCGCAGTAAAAATCAAATCCTATTCTCTCTATACTTGGAGAATCGTAAAACCTCATTTATCCATTCCTCCGTTCTTCTGTTGAATCTTTCCTGAATCTCATCTATACTTTTGAATACAGGCACCGCCATGCCGAGCATAAAAAGAAAGGAGATCCTTATGAAGTTTGATCCTAATTTAATTCGAGATATCTTAATTTCTGTTTCCGAATCCATCTCTCCTGACGAATACGGATTCGTCTCACAAATCTACCCAGTTGACATAGCTCAAAATAAGCTATCCGATTATTCGCAAAACGAAGTTTTATACTGGATACGCCAGTTAATGAATTCGGGGATTTTAATAGAAGGTTCCAAATATGTTGATGAACCAATCTCTCACATCAAAGATTTATCTCTTGCGGGATATCAATTTATTGAAAACACTTCTAAGTCCTCTGTCTGGAAAGAGATTCGACCTCAACTTATTTCGGCTACATTTTCTAATCTTCCCAGTTTCATTCAATGCGCCATCGAATTGAGTGGCAAACTCATTTCCAAGTGTTCGGACATCCATCTTCAGTGACAGTTCTGCGAGACTGTCATTTTCTTTTATGGAAAATTCACATTCTCGAATTCCCCTGATAGTTACTCCATCTAAAAGAATATGACCACTTCTTAATTCAAATAAATGTAGCTTTCCCATTTCCTCACCTCACTCTTCTGCTTTCTGTACTCATTGCTTAGTTGAGTTTTTCTTAACTTCATGTGTAAAAAAATATGCATGGATATCAGTATTGGGAATTTCAAGTATAGATATAGCATTCTCCATTTCTTCCTGCCCCCAATCAACAATATTATTCAACTTATTGCTGACTGAAACCTCTGACAATCCAAGCTTTTTTGAAAATTCGGACTGCGTACCAAACTTTTCCTTTATACGTCCTCTCAGTTTCCTGTAATCATAGTTACAAGCCATATCATCATCTCCTTTCAGTTGAGTTTTTCTCAACTACAGTTAGAATAGCATCTGTTTTTCATATTGTCAACACGCTTTTTAAGTTTTTCTCAATTTTATTAAATTATTATTGATATTTTCTCAACCATGATTTATAATCAATTTTAAAGAAAGCTTTAATCAGCGGAGGTGGAAATATTGGAAAAAGCAGAAATTAAAGACCGAATCAGAGAGGCTATGGAATTGAGAAAATTAACACAGTCAGAACTTTCAGAGAAGGCAAAAATAGATAAAGGTCAGCTCAGCTCATATTTATCTGGAAAGTATAAACCTCGGCAAAGGAATATCGAAGCACTTGCAAAAACGCTTAATGTTGATGAAGCATGGCTCATGGGTTTTGATTCTCCAATGGAGCCCCAATCAGCCAATGTTTCCAATGAAAATCGGTTTAATTCAGATGACGAACGCACCTTAATTCTTTCCTACAGAAAATTAAATGATAAGAATAAGAAAAAATGTTATATCTACACAAACACTCTTCTCACCAATCAACAAATGGAGGATGAACTCATAGTGAAAGCAGCTCATAAGTATGCCAATGTAGATGTAACTGAAGAAATGAAACAACATGCCGATGATATCATGAACAATCCGAGCGAATGGGAGTGATTAAATGACATATGAAGAACTGTTGAATATTTCGGAAACCGAAAATCTGATAGTGAAAGAAAAGAATATTCCGGGATACGGCGGACGAATATACAAGAACCGAATCGCCATCCACCAAGGAATCGACACGTCCATCGAAAAAGCATGTGTTCTTGCTGAAGAACTCGGGCATTACTATACTACTGTCGGAGATATCTTAGATCAGTCTAAACCAGAGAACCGAAAGCAGGAACGTCAGGCAAGGCTCTGGGCGTACAACAAGCAGATCGGTCTGATCGGACTGGTACGTGCCTTTGAGCATGGCTGCCAGAACCGGTTTGAGATTGCAGAATACCTGGAAGTGACAGAAGAATTTCTGGAAGAATGCATTGAATGTTACCGGAATAAGTACGGGATTTGTAAACGGGTAGATAATTATGTGGTGTATTTTATACCACAGTTGTCGGTGATGAAATTGGTATAACCGTAGCAGACAGAATAATAAAAGCGGAGCATAAACCTATTCATAATAAGCATCTGAGGTGATTAAAATATTAATCGGTTTATTAATATCAATTACACCGTTCAATCCTTTGAATTTTGGATTCTTTGGGCGTGGGTAATTGTATTCATCAGATATGTTGTACCCTAC
>UMAL01049701.1_pt1 | contig 12269 bp, 8 predicted proteins | sample 1963691 | NCBI WGS metagenome assembly UMAL01 (sample SAMEA4835914, study PRJEB28245) | human gut metagenome | biome: gut microbiome; material: fecal sample | place: Denmark | collected 2008
GAAGAAATCAAATCGTTAAAAGACGATATAAAAGATAAAAACGAAGGATGCTGACAAGTTCGCGTTTGTTGAATGATATTCAACAATGCACACCCCCAGTGGGGTGTGCAAGCGACAGAACGGTCTTGCGCACAGCGCAAGATGGCGGAGTTTCACTCCGACAAGTTCCCGTTTGCGCTAGCAGCAAACACCCCAAAATCCTGCACCACCATGTTACCGGGAGGATTTTTCCATGATATATCTGGATAATGCTGCCACCACACGCCCCTGCCCCGCTGCGCTGGATGCCATGCGCACCGCGCTGGAGGATGCCTGGGGCAATCCGTCCGCGTTGTACCGCCCCGGCCAGCAGGCCCGCAAGCTGGTGGAGGACGCCCGCCGCACGGTGGCCCGCGTACTGCACGCCGCGCGCCCGGCGGAAATCACCTTTACCAGCGGCGGCACCGAATCCGACGTACAGGCTTTATACACCGGTGCCGCCCTGGGCGCTGCCGCAGGCAAACGGCACATCATCTCCACCCAGATCGAGCACCACGCCGTGCTGCATACTTTACAGGCGCTGCAGGCGCAGGGTTTCACTGTAACCTTGCTGCCGCCGAGCGCCGCCGGGCTTATCACCCCGCAGCAGCTGGCGGACGCCTTGCAGCCGGACACCTGCCTGGTCAGCATCATGTTTGCCAACAACGAAATCGGCACCGTGCAGCCCATTGCGGAACTTGGTGCCCTCTGCCGGGAGCACGGCGTGCTGTTCCACACTGACGCTGTACAGGCTGCCGGGCACCTGGCCATTGATGTGCAGACCACGAACATTGACCTGCTCAGCCTTTCCGGCCACAAGTTCCACGGGCCAAAGGGAGCCGGTGCGCTATATACCCGGCGCGGTATTGCCTTGCAGAATGTGCTGTACGGCGGCGGCCAGGAGCGCGGCCACCGCGCGGGCACTGAGAACGTACCCGCCATCGCGGGCCTTGCTGCGGCACTGGCCCAGGCGGATGCCAACCTGCTCGCCAACACAGCCCGCTGTCTGGATTTGCGCCAGCGCCTGACGGAGCGGCTGCTGGCCATTCCCGGCACCCACCTGAACGGTGATGCGGCCCAGCGCCTGCCCGGCAATGTGAACATTACCTTTGACGGCGTGGAGGCCGAAACCCTGCTGCTGCTTTTGGACGAAGCCGGGATCTGCGCTTCCGCGGGCTCTGCCTGTTCCGCCGGTGCGGTGGAACCCAGCCATGTACTGCTGGCCCTTGGCCTGACCCCCGCCCAGGCCAAAAGCACCCTGCGGCTGACGCTGGATGCCGCCAACACGGCGGAAGAAATCGACACCGCTGCCGCTGTGATCACCGCCTGCGTACAGCGCCTGCGCGATGGCGTGCAGTAAGGCGTTTGCCCTATTTTCGAGGTGAGATGTCCGGCAGGGCCAATCTACGGGACGATGCAAGCATTGACCCCTACAGATTGATTTTTAAGGCAATACCGCATAATTCTAAGTGCCGATACGGCGAGCGAGGTGCGGCAGATGCCAAGCCAAAAGCGCAGATAATACTGGATGCTGCAAAGGTGAGCGCCGCCAGTGGCGGAAACAGCGAACCGAAGCAGGGGCAGCGGTCGCAGAGTGCGAGGGGCTTTTGCCCCCGAAGCACGATGCGGGTACCGCAACCCGACATTATCGAGCATTTTGGCAACGCAGATGCCGTGCCGCAGCTGCCGGAGCGGTGCTTAAGCCGCAAGGCGGGAATTATGCGGTATTGCCTTAAATTCAGCGGAATAAACCATTCCCCTGTCGTGCGTTTGGCTTTCTAGCCACATACTTTCTTTGGCCGCCCGCCAACCTAATGCAATCCCCCCTGCATTGCAAAATTTGCCGCCCACACAACATCTGAATCATCCACCAACAACATCCGAACTTTTATACGTCTGTACAAAATATTTTGTACAGCTGTCTGATTTTAAAATTTTATTGCTCATATTCCCCAAGCCGCACGCTGATGTGCGGCTGTTTTTTTACCTTTTCGTAAATATTTGCTCAAATATTTGACATTTTTTTTTATTGTGTTAGAATTATGTGTATTCACGATTGCTTACCACCCAATCATGTTGCATCCCAGCGCTGTTTTTTTGCTGCCGGGCGCTGCCGCACAGAAAGAGGTTTTTCCGCATGATTCGTATTCTGACTGATTCCGCTTCCGATCTGACCGCGACCGACAGTGCCCGTCCCGGCGTGTACACTGTGCCCCTGTCCGTTACCTTTGCCGATGGCACCGGCGGGCTGGACGGTGTGGAGCTGACGGCTGATGAATTTTATGCACATCTGAAAGTGGACAAGGTTCCCCCCCGCACCAGCCAGCCCAGCCCCCAATCCTTTATGACAATTTTTGAGGATGCCAAGGAGAACGGCGATCAGGTAATTGCCATTTTGATCAGTTCTAACCTGTCCGGCACCTATCAGTGCGCGCGGTTGGCAGCGGAAAGCTGCGATTTTGAGGATGTCTTTTTTGTGGATTCCCGCACGGCATCCCAGGGCGAGGCCATCCTGGTTCGCGAAGCGCTGCGCCTGCGCGACGAGGAGCACCTGCCCGCGCACGCGATTGTCGCTGAGCTGGAACAGCTCAAGCAGCGCATCCGCATTCTGGCCGTAGTGGACAGCCTGAAGCACCTGCACAAGGGCGGGCGTTTGCCCGCCGCGGTGGCGCTGGTGGGCGGTGCCCTGGGTGTCAAGCCGGTGCTTTCGGTCGTGGATGGGCAGATTAAGCTGGCGGACACGGCCCGCGGCCGCCCCGGCGCGTTTGTGGCAATGTTTAAGAACATTGAAAAGATGGGCGGGGTGGACCCTCGGTACGGGTACGCTCTGCTGTATTCGGACGAAAAAGGTGTACTGGCCCCCCTCCACCATTACATGCACGAAAACCTGCACATGACCGGCGGGCGCGTTGCCCGCCTTGGCCCCGTCATTGCCTCTCACGCCGGCCCCGGCTGCGCAGGCCTGGTGTTTGTGACAAAAGAGTAAGATTTATACGGGGGATTTTGTTCCCTTCTTTGAAAAGAAGGGAACCGAAGAAACTTTAGGCAATACCGCATAATTCTAAGTGCCGATACGGCGAGCGAGGTGCGGCAGATGCTAAGCCAAAAGCGCAGATAATACTGGATGTCTTATCGAGCATTTTGGCAACGCAGATGCCGTGCCGCAGCCGCCGGAGCGGTGCTTAAGCCGTAAGGCGGGAATTGTGCGGTGTTGCCTTTAATACAATATTATATTAAATTATAATTTAGGCAGCTGCCCAAGAGTTTTATGAGCAGCTGTCTTTTTATTGTTTGCCGCTCTTTTTGTTCTGCTCCTTACATAACATTTTATAACGGGATGTTTTCTTTAAAACGTTCTCGTTCCTATACCTTAACCGCCCTCTTTTTTCCCCACCAACACCAAAAGCCCCGCCAAACAGCCACATCAATGGCCGCCCGGCGGGGCTTTCAACTTTAGGCAATACCGCATAATTCTAAGTGCCGATACGGCGAGCGAGGTGCGGCAGATGCTAAGCCAAAAGCGCAGATAATACTTTGTGTATTATCGAGCATTTTGGCAACGCAGATGCCGTACCGCAGCTGCCGGAGCGGTGCTTAAGCCGCAAGGCGGGAATTGTGCGGTGTTGCCTTTAATATTTACTCTGTCAACGTCAATGCAATGGACAGGTCCTTCAGCTGCTGCGGGTCAACAATATCCGGTGCGCCGGACATCGGCTCGCCTGCGTTCTGCACCTTCGGGAATGCGATGACATCGCGGATGGAATCCTTCTTCAGCATCAGCATTACCATGCGGTCCAGGCCGTAAGCCATGCCGCCGTGCGGGGGTGCGCCGAACTTGTAGGCATCCATCAGGAAGCCAAAGCTCTCGCGAGCCTTTTCCTCGGTAAAGCCCAGGGCCTTGAACATGCGGTCCTGCAAAGCGGGGTCATTGATACGCATAGAACCGCCGCCCATCTCAACGCCGTTCAGCACAATATCGTATGCCACGGCATGGCAGGCACCGGGGTCGGTTTCCACCTTGTCAATATCCTCTGCCTTGGGCAGGGTGAACGGATGATGCATGGCCATCCAGCGGCCCTCCTGCTCGCTGTACTCAAACAGCGGGAAGTCCACCACCCACAGGAAGTTGAACTTGTCGGGGTCGATCAGGCCGTACTTGCGGCCGATTTCCAAACGAACCTGGCCCAGCGCGGTGCAGGCCTTGACCCAGTCAGCATCGCTGACGATCAGCAGCACGTCGCCGGTTTCCAGCTCCATCGCCTTGTACAGGGCTGCCTTTTCCTCTTCGGTCAGGAACTTTTCAAAGCTGGAAGAAGTGCCTTCCTCGGTCAGGCGGCTGAATGCCAGACCCTTAGCGCCATAAGTCTTGGCAACCTCGCCCAGTTTGTCAATGTGCTTGCGGGTCAGCTTGCCAGCCAGGCCCTTGGCATTGATGGCGCGGATGCTGCCGCCCTGCTCCAACACTGCGGCAAAGGGCTTAAACTCGGTGCCGTCAAAAATGTCGGTCACATCCACAATTTCCAGGCCAAAGCGGGTATCCGGTTTATCGGAGCCAAAACGGCCCATAGCCTCGTCCCACGGCATACGCACGAACGGGGTCTGCACATCCACGCCCAGCATTTCTTTCCACAGGCGCTTGATCAGACCTTCGTTGATGGTCATGATATCGTCCTCATTGACAAAGGACATTTCCTCGTCCACCTGGGTGAACTCCGGCTGGCGGTCAGCGCGCAGGTCCTCATCGCGGTAGCAGCGGGCGATCTGGAAGTAGCGGTCAAAGCCGGACAGCATCAAAATCTGCTTGTACAGCTGCGGGCTCTGCGGCAGGGCGTAGAAATGGCCGGGCTGCACACGGCTGGGCACCAGATAATCACGGGCACCTTCCGGCGTGGACTTGATCAGGGTCGGGGTTTCAATCTCGGTAAAGTGGTTATCGCAGAAATAGCTGCGGATGATCTGCATGATCTTGCTGCGCAGCACAATGGGCTCGTGCATCGAAGGACGGCGCAGATCCAGATAGCGGTAACGCAGGCGCAGGTCATCGTTGACGTTGATATCATCGCGGATTTCGAACGGCGGGGTCTGGGCTTCACTCAGAATGCGCAGCTCGCTGACATACAGCTCCACATCGCCAGTGGCGATCTTGGTGGTCTTGGCGGCGCGCTCACGCAGCAGGCCGCGGCAGATCACAACATACTCGCTTTTCAGGCTTTCTGCTTTAGCAAAAACGTCTTTCGGCGTATCCTCATCAAAAACAAGCTGCAAAATACCGGTTGTATCGCGCAGGTCGGCAAAAATAATACCGCCTTTGTCGCGTGCACGGGCGATGGAACCGCAAACGGTCATCTCCTGGCCAACGTTTGACATACTCACTTCGCCGCAATAGTTGGTACGGCGCAGGCTGCCCATCGTTTCCATAGGTAACTCCCCTTTTCTGTTAAGTGACAATTTATTATACAGCGGTTTGCACTGTTTTGCAAGGAACCCCCGCATTTTTCCCCGAAAATACGCATTTTGCCTTGTTCTGCGCCTTTCCTGCCCCGCTGCAGCTTCTAACTCCTACTTCCTAACTCCTAACTCTGTTCTCCCAGTTCCAGCCGTTTGAACCCTTCGCCTTCCACCTCGTTCGCCTGCAGCATCACGATAAAACTGCCGGGGTCAATGCGCTTGGTTTCGCGGTTGATGATATACAGCTGCTTGGAGCTGCAGGCACACAGCACCACATCGCGCCCATCCTGGGAATAGCCGCCGTAACCTTTCAATATCGTGGAACCGCGGTCCACTTTTTCGCCGATCATCCTGCACACGGCGGGACCGTCGCTCGTCACAATCAAAGCCATCATACAGGCGTTGAAACCGAACATCATCCGGTTGATGATGTAAGAGCTCAAAAAATTGAAGATCAGGCCGTAAATGATGGAATCCACATCATGGAACACCAGCCCGTTTGCAAGGATGACCGCCAGCGCTGCCGCAAAGGTCAGGTTGCCGAACGGCATGTGCGGGTGGCGGGATTTGATGGCCATGGTGATAAAATCCAGGCCGCCGGTGCTGGAGTTCTGCATATAAATCAGCGCATCCCCCACGCCGCCGATCACACCGCCGCAGATGGTGGCCAGCATGCGGTCCCCCTGGTACACCGGCAGCGCAGCCAGCACATAGTCCGTAAAAATGGCAAACAGCACCATGCACCGCACGCTGCGGAAAAAGAAATCCTTGCCCAGGTACTTGAAGCAGATCAGCACAATGGGGATGTTCATAATAATGTTGGTCACACCAATGGGCAGACCAAACAGGCGGAACAAAATGGCACCGATACCGGCCACACCGGTTACCGGCACCCCGGCCGCCACAGCAAAGCTGTACAGGCCAAGGGCCGAAACAAAACAGCCGATGACCTCCAGCGCCAGGTTTTTCCAGCGGGAATCCGTCATATCCTATCTCCTGCTTCCGCAGCTTGTGCGGGTATATTTGTGGGGGCAGCGGGCATTATTTGCCGCCCTTCTTGCGGTGGTAAGCAGACTTTTCGTCCTTCTGCTTCTTGGTCTGTGCCTGGGTGTTCTGCAGCTGGCGGCTGATCAGAACGGCTGCCACAATGCCGGCGCACACCACGGCAATGCCCACCGCCACATACAGCGGCAGTTTGCTGCTGGTTTGGGCGGCCTGTTCCTGGCGCTGCACCTGCTCCGGGTCCGGGGTCGGCTTTTCGGTCGGCTCCGGCGTGGCGGTGGGTTCCAGGGTGGGCATGGGGGTTGCTTCCGCCTGGGCGGCGGTAGGGTCTTTCAGGGTAGCCTTCGTGGTCGGGCGCGGCATGGCTGCAGCCGGGCGCTGAGTTGCCGTTGCCGCCGCGGGGGCCGATGTGGCGGCAGCAGCGGGGGGCTCGTCACTGGTATTGTTTTCTTCCTCCTGCTGCGGGGCCGCGGTAATGGCCGGGGTGGCTGTAGGCATCACCACAATATCCGGCGCGGGGTACACCTGCGGGGTACCGGTGGGCGGCAGCGTTGCCGCACTTTCCGGTGTGGAGGAACCGCCCGGCGTGGGGGCCGGGGTCGGGGTTGCCGTTTCCGGGGTGGCCGTGGGGGCAGTTTCCGGGGTGGAGGTTTCCGGCGTAGCGGTTTCACCCGTTGCGGTTTCCGCCGTTGCCGCTTGGCTCAAAGGTTCCTCCCCGCTGAAAAACCGCAGAATATCCCCCAGCACCGGGATGTCCAGCAGCGTTTCCACAAAGCTGGTCCGTGGGGTCTGACGGGTGCTTTCCGCATAGGCGGGCGCTGCTGTTGCCACACACAGGCAAAGCGCCGCACACAATGCCAGCATACGCATGTTTGTTTGCTTCATGTAAGTGTTCCCCCTTTTTTGGGCAATACCGCATAATTCTAAGTGCCGATACGGCGAGCGAGGTGCGGCAGATGCTAAGCCAAAAGCGCAGATAATACTGGATGTCTTATCGAGCATTTTGGCAACGCAGATGCCGTGCCGCAGCTGCCGGAGCGGTGCTTAAGCCGCTAGGCGGGAATTGTGCGGTGTTGCCTTTACATCTTTGGCTGTTCTGTAAAATCAAAAAAGCCGGGGCGTGCCGGTTTTGAACCCGCACTGCTCCGGCTTTGGTGCCCGATGATTACTTTACGGTCTTTTTGATTTTGGATGCGCTGTAGGTCTTCATCACGCTGGCGGAAAGGTTATTTTCCATCTCGGCGCCCTCTGCATAGAACTCGTCCTGCAAAGCATCGCTCTTCATAGCGTCCAGCAGATTATAGCGGCTCACAAAATCATCCACCGTGCCCTGCTCCATGGGGTCCAGGCTGCGCACGATCATGTAGCTCATGCCAAGGTCGGCCACCGTCCAGTTGCCGGTACCGGCTGCTTTTACCGCATCGGTAATGCTGTTGCCGCCGTCATTGGTGTTGTAGCTGGACAGGTCCGAAGGCGTAAACAGACCGCTGCCGGTGTAATACAGTGCCTGGGTTGCTTCCACGCTGCTGCCCAGTGCGGTAAAAGCCTGCGGCACATAGGTCATTGCAGCACTGTACAGGGCAGATTCGCTGGTAGCCGCGGCCAAATCATCACGGCACTGGTTGGCCAGGGCTTCAATCTCGGCTTTCTGGTCGTCGCTGGCAAAGGTATAAGTGCTCTGGTCAAATAGCGGCAGCTGGACCAGCTCCAGGTAGTAGCAATCGTTGTTGATGTAATCGGCGTATTCCTGCTCGGTGACCGGGCTGCTGCCGTTTTCGCCGTAGATCAGCTTCAGGCAGGCATCTGCCTTTTTGCTGTTCAGCTGGTACTTTTCCAAGGTTGCCTTGGAAATGCCGTTTGCTGCGTACAGATCGCTGTTATTCTCCCACTGGGTATCGGCGGTCTTGGCGGCTTCGGCGGTAGCGGCTTCGTCCAGTGTGCCGCCCAGCTCGTCAAACTTCTTTTCCACAGCTGCGTAATACTGCAGGCTGCGCAGGGTCAGGCGGGCAACGTAATCTGCGCCGTCGGTGGTAACTTCCTCGCCGTTAATGGTGCCGGTGCACTCAGCTTTCAGCACGGCTTTCACATTGCTGGCGGTTTCGCCGGTGGCAAGCTTTGCTGCGCCGGAAGCGGTGTTGTAGGCGTTATACTGGGCCAGCAGGTAGATGCCAGCCGGGATATCAACGCCGCCAATGCTGCCCACGCTGGCCGGGGTGGACATGGCACAGCCCGTTACGCCCAGCAGCAGCATGACTGCCAGAGCCAGACTGATGAATTTTTGTTTCATGTTGTGGGGTCTCCTTACTATACTTTCAATTTGCCGCGCGGGCACCACCCGCAAATGGCAATGTAAAAATATTATACCGCGTTTGACCGCCCATTGCAAGCACGGTGTGGGGGCAAAATCGCCCGCCAAGCAACAAAAAAACAGGGCAGTCGGCCCAAAATGGCCAACCGCCCTGTTCTGTTTTTCCTTATTCCTGCCTCCGGGGCTGAAAGCCAGCCCGCCGGGCAGCTGAATTTACTGGCGCAGTGCCTGGATCACACAGTCCAGGTCATGTTCGTCCTCACAGACGATCTTGACCGGATGGCTGTAGTCCAGACTCATCATACCGAGAATGCTCTTTGCATCAGCAATGCTGCCCTTCATGTCATGCACGCCGACCTCATTGTAGCACTTGGCAGCGGCAGACACGATTCCCTGTACTTCTGCGAAGTTGGAAACCTTGACTTGTCTTACCATAATAATGACCTCCATAAATAAAACCCGGCACAGGCCATCATGCCTGCGCGGTAAGGGCGGAACCCACATTTCCTTTCCCTTACAGCTGCATTATAGCATAATTTTATCCGGCGTACCTATGTTAGATTCATTGTTGCCATTTTTTCATCGGGATGCACAAAAGACAGATTTGTTCATGTTTCGCTTTGTACAGGCTGCCAAAGTTTTTTCGCTTTATTCACGAATTTTCTTTATTTTTTGACTTTTACGATTTCAGTTTTTGTCTTTTCGGCTCTATATTTTAACGGTTTTTGTTCCTGTTTTGGCAGGTTGCACATTCAAACTGTCCATTTGGCTTTTCCTTCCGGCAACATAATTTCATGCTCTGCCGAAAAGTGCTGATTTTTGCGGTTTTCGGCCAGGTTTTCAGCTCTGGGGCACGCCTTTCATGGTCAGGGCAATGCGCTTTTTGGCTGTATCCACGCTCAGTACCTTGACCTGCACCACATCGCCCACTTTCAGCGCATCTCTCGGGTTCTTGATAAACTTATCACTGATCTGGGAAACATGCACCAGTCCGTCCTGATGCACGCCGATATCTACAAATGCGCCAAAGTCAATCACATTGCGCACGGTACCTTTCAGCTCCATGCCGGGCTTCAGGTCCTCCAGCCCCATCACATCGCTGCGCAGCAGGGGTTTGGGCAGGCTGTCGCGCACATCGCGCCCCGGCTTGCACAGCTCGGACACAATATCCATCAGGGTGGGTTCGCCCACGCCAAGTGCTTCGCACAGGGCTTTGGTGCCGCAGTTCTTCACCCGTACCGGCAGGCTCTGCATGGCGTCCGTGCCGATCTCTTTGGCGTCACAGCCGCAGGCTTCCAGCAGACCCTTGGCGGCGGGGTAACTTTCGGGGTGGACGGCGGTTGCATCCAGCGGGTTCTTGGCACCCGGCAGGCGCAAAAAGCCTGCGCACTGTTCAAATGCCTTGGGGCCAAGGCCCTTGACCTTTTTCAGCTGCGCACGGGAGGTAAACGCGCCCTCCTCCTCACGCCAAGCCACAATATTTTTAGCGGTAGCGTTGGTAATGCCGGCCACACGGGCCAGCAGCGGGGCGGACGCCGTGTTCAGATCCACGCCAACGCTGTTCACGCAGTCTTCCACCACACCGTCCAGCGTTTCGTTCAGGCGCTTCTGGGGCATATCATGCTGGTACTGGCCCACGCCCACGGCCTTGGGGTCAATTTTAACCAGTTCGGCCAGCGGGTCCTGCAAGCGGCGCGCAATGGAAACCGCGCTGCGCAGGTTGACATCATACTGCGGGAACTCCTCCGCCGCCAGCTTGGACGCCGAATACACCGAAGCACCGGCTTCACTGACGACCATATATTGCAGGTGCAGCCCCTTTTCCTCGGCCAGTTCATGGATTACGGCGGCGGCAAACTCCTCGGTTTCATGCCCGGCGGTGCCGTTGCCGATGGCCATGACCTCCACCTCGTTTTTCAGCACCATGCTCTTGATGGTTTTCTTGGCCTGATCCATCCGCTTGAATTCCGGCACCGGGTATACCACGTTGGTATCCAGCACCTTGCCGGTGGGGTCCACCACGGCAACCTTGCAGCCCATGCGGTAGCCGGGATCCAGGCCCATCACGGTTTTGCCGCGGATGGGCGGCTGCAGCAGCAGCTGGCGCAGATTCTCGCCAAACACAGTGATGGCACCCTCGGCGGCCTTGGCGGTCAGTTCGGCGCGCAGTTCGTTTTCCAGGCTGGGGTGGATCAGGCGGCTGTAGGCATCCAGTGCCGCGGCTTCCACAATGGCAGCGCTGGCGCCGCCGGTCTTTTTGCGGGCGAACATCCAGGCCACAATGCCCCCGGCGCGCTCGGCTTCCACGGCAATGCTCACCTTCAAAAAGCCTTCCCGCTCGCCGCGGTCCAGGGCCAGAATACGGTGGCCAGGGATTTTGGCGACAGGCTCGGTATAATCATAATACTGGGTGTATACGCTGTCTTCGTCCTTAGCTTTTACGCTTTTGACCATGCCGAACGCATGGTAGTAGCGGCGCAGCTCGGCGCGGCAGTGAGCGTCATCGCTGATGGTTTCGGCAATGATATCTTGTGCCCCGGCCAGAGCGGCTGCTGCATCGGGGACTTCCTCGTTCAGGTAGTCGTTGGCGGCTGTCTGCGGGTCAAAGTTAGCATCCTGCTTCAAGGTAGCATCGGCCAGCGGCTGCAGGCCGCGAGCGCGGGCGATGCTGGCGCGGGTCTTGCGCTTGGGCTTATATGGACGATAGATATCCTCCACCTCGGCCAGTGTTTTGGCACCAGCCAAAGCGGCCTGCAGTTCCGGCGTCATGGCGTTCTGCGCTTCAATGGAGCCGGTCACTTCTTCTTTACGCTTATCCAATCCGCGCAGGTATTCCAGGCGGTCGCCCAAGTTGCGCAGCACCTGGTCATCCATAGAGCCGGTAGCTTCTTTGCGGTAGCGGGCAATAAATGGGATGGTGTTCCCGGCATCGATCAGGTCAATGGCACCCTGTACGTTTTTCAGGCTCAGGTTCAGTTCCTGCGCCAGCTGTTCGGCATGGTTCGGCATCTTTGTTCTCACTTTCTGTTTTACGAGGAATTTTCCACGCGGGATTTTCCAGCCTTTTTTGAAAAAAAGGCTTCGGCGAAAAAACTTTAATATATAAATTATAGTAGATAGTTAAAAATCAGCTGTAGGGCGGGATGCCCTCATCCCGCCGGGGAGAAACCTTGCCATTTGTTGCAAACGTTGCAAGCAATCCGTAGGGACCGATGCTCGCCATCGGCCCGCAAAGGGGAATGCAATCACAGGTCAGGTGTTGGCACCGGCGGGGTGTTGTGCCATGATTCCACATATCGGGCTGTATCCGGGTATATCACCCCATCATATGCCACACACCCGCGTGCGCACAATGTGCGCCCCTACGGTCTCTATCGGGATAAAACGCAATTTTCCACCCCCGACTCCATCCTAAGGCAATACCGCATAATTCTAAGTGCCGATACGGCGAGCGAGGTACGGCAGATGCTAAGCCAAAAGCGCAGATAATACT
>UMAL01017206.1_pt1 | contig 11921 bp, 11 predicted proteins | sample 1963691 | NCBI WGS metagenome assembly UMAL01 (sample SAMEA4835914, study PRJEB28245) | human gut metagenome | biome: gut microbiome; material: fecal sample | place: Denmark | collected 2008
TTTCTCTTTAGTACTTAGTTTGTTAAATGATTCTTGTAATAATCTTATTTCATTATCATGTTCTAATACTAAACTATTTATATATTTTTGTTCTATCAATGAAGTATTTATTATATTTTTCATTATTACAAATGCGTCCATTATTGCAATTGTTATTTCTGATGCAACTCTGCTTTTTAAAATTGTAGCAAGCATATATACACCTTGTTCTGTAAATACCCTCTGATTATATCTTCTTCCTCCATGGCTATTTATTTTTGAGGTCGAAATTTTCGACCTCAAGTTGTTTGATTCCTTATCATTAAGTTGAAAACAATATCTTTCAGGAAATTTTTCTATATTATTTTTAACTGCTTCATTTATTCTTTTAGTTTCAACACCGTATAATTTTGCTAAATCAGAATCTAACATTACTTGTTTACCTCTTATTTCATAAATTAAATTCTCTATCTTTATATTATCTTTTACTATTATTTCATTCATTTAATCATCCTTTCTTTTGATAAAATAATAACTCTTTTATCATTGTCTTATCGTCTATAATAACATGGTAATAGAGCATGTGTCAATATAAAAAAAGCAAGATATATTAATCTTACTTTAGATACTATAATATTATTGTTAATCTTCTACAAAACTACCTATTACTTTAAATACTCCTTCTATTCCTTTCTTTAGAATACTATTTACTTTAATAGATACTTTATTAGTACCTTTAGTTAGAGTACTAGTATAATCTTTTTCAGTACTTACTAAATAATCTTCTCTTCTTACATCTTTACCATCTTTAATATCTTGTTCAAACTGTTTCATTGCTTCATTAGTCATAACCATCTTATTTTGTAAGTTATATTCATAATAACCAGTCTTCTCTATTACGTAACTAATTACAAAGGCTAAAAATAAACTAAAAAATATAATTTTAAATATCTTTTTCTTATTCATGATATTACCCCTTTATATAATAATATAATATGTTAGATATAGCTTCAGTAGTATTTAGTACTTCATCAATATTATTATCTACTCCTCCTAGTTCTATTAGAATACTATTAGAACTAATATCTTGATTATAAATACCATCTACTCCTGGACCCTCCTTTTTATAAATACCTCTAGATAAACCTGGATAATATTTATTAGCTATATCATTTATCTTTTCTACATTACTTATATTTTCTTTATAATTATTATGTTCTAAACCTACTACAAAGAGTATCTTAGCATATACTTTACCATTAATAGTAGTAGTTGTTATATTTTTATTTACTGAATCTCTATGAATATCTATAAAATATTTTAATGAGTTATATTTATTCTTTTTATCTAGTATTAATATTCTTGATGCTTTATAACTACTAGCATGATTCCAATTATTTATATTTAAAAACTCTGTCATATTAGTATCCTCTACTAAGGTAGATAATCCTTTACTATTTAATTTTTCTTTTAATAAGTATGATGCCATTAATACATTAGGAGTTATTCCATATATATCTAAATTAGTATTATTATAGTTTTCTAATTGATGAGAATTATAGATATATATTATAGGGTTATCTATATCTACTGGATTAGGATCTTCTATATAAGAACTTATTTTCTTTAATTCTTCTAAATTACTATAGTCATCATTATGAGATACTTCTAGTACTTTTTCATTATTACCATACATTAATACTCCTTGATCAAGAATACTACTAGGATTTTTTAAATCGATATTAAATAAAAAATCAGTACTAGTATTTACAATATTTACTAATTTATAGTCTTCTAGTAAATGACTATTACCTCCTCCTAGTAAGAAGTTTATAAACTTTGTATTATTTATCTTAGTACTATTCTTTAAAGAGTAGTAGAAGGTTATGGAAAATATACTATATATTATAACTAGATAAAAAAATGATTTTCTAATTATTCTTTTGCTATTATTCTTTAATTTCATCTTTCCTTTCATAAGATCACCTTTATGATAAGTATATATTAATTTATATGAAATTAATGTCAAAAAATAAGCATATTACTATGCTTATTATAAATCTAATCTAAAATTCTTTAATTCATCAATAAATTCATCTGTTTCTTCATCATCAGTTATATTATATATTTTATCTTTAACTTTCATTAATTCATCATAACTTATTATAGCTTCTTCTTCTTGTTTCTTTTCATAATCTGTAAGTTCAATATTTGATGGTTTTGTTTCTTCTTCCATCTTTTCTACTATCTCACTAGCAAACTTCATATTATCATTTACTTCATAAGCATCTTCCATCTCTTCTAGTGGAGATATATTGGGATCCTCATAAGTCATACCTAAACCATTATCATAGTTTACACTGTTAAAGTCAAAATTATCTAGATTTTCTCTAGCTATGTATTCTTCTTTCTTCTCAATATGAATTGGAGATACTGGTTGTTTACTAGATATTTCTCTTAAAACATTCTTTTGATATAAGTTACTTTCTTTTACTTCTTCTTGTACTTCTTTTATTTCTTCTTTTACTACTGGTATTTTTTCTTCTTCTTTATTAGAAGTTGGTTCTTCTAGTGGAACTTCTTTAGTCTCTACTGGAACTTCTAACTGTTGTTGTTTTAAAATATTATTATTTATTTCTTTATTATCTTCTACTTTTTCTTGTTCTTCTTTTAGTATTTTTACTAATTTCTTATTTTTATTTATTAATATTATTGATATAACTACTAAGAAAATAAAAAGAAATATTATTATCCAAAAGAAAAATAAACTATCACTAGACAAATTATTATAAAAATTATTAAATGAATTTATCATTTTTGTCAACTCCTACTACTGATATAATTTATTATAGAGGCTACATAAATAGTGGCTGTTTCTACTCTAAAAATTAAATTTCCAAATGATACTCTATTATAACCATTACTTACTAGAATATCTTCTTCCTTATCACTAATGCCACCTTCTGGGCCTATCACCATTATAATTTTAGCACAATCTTCTATACTTTGTAAATAGTAATTAAGTAGTTTTTCTTTTTCTTTAGTCGAAGCTACTAACTTTAAGTCGGCGTCTTCTTTAGTTAAATCTTTGATACTTTTTATATCTTCAATTATAGGGATATTAGTTCTTTTGGATTGTTCACTTGCTTCTTTGCAAATACTTTCCCATCTTACTTTCTTTTTATTAAATCTTTCTTTATCTAATTTTACTATACTACGTTCCATACTTACTGGTATTATTCTAGATACACCTAGTTCAGTTAATTTTTGTAGTATTAAATCCATCTTTTGTTCTTTTACTAGAGCTACCGCTACTGTAAGTTCTATTTTTGTTTTTTTATCTTCATCTAATTTTTCTATAACTTTTATATTAAATGGTTCTAAACTAGTTATTTCACATATATGTAATTTATTATTATAAACTACTTCTATTTTATCATTTATATTCATTCGCATTACTTTTTTGATATGTTTTATATCTGATTCTTCTAATAACATATCTTTATTTTTTATAAAATATCTTTGCATAATTATCCCTCTCTATATATAATTATAACAAAAAAATTAGACTTTTTATCATCTAATTTAATTTTTTATCTATGAACTAATACTTTAGTACCTGCTTCAACATTATCATAAATCGTCTCAGCGGCTTCATTAGGCAAGTTTACACAACCATGACTACCATTTTCTAAATAGATATCTCCTCCAAAGGTACTTCTCCAAGAAGCATCATGAAGACCATTATCTCCATCAAATGGTATCCAGTAATCAACATGAGAGCGATATCCTGGTCCTACTAAATAAGTATCACGTTCCTTATATGTAACAGAAAAATATCCCTTATAAGTAGGGGTTTCAGGATTACCCGTTACTGTATCAGTAACAAGTAAAATCTTTTTATCCTTATATAATCTAACAACTTGATCACTAATATCAACCTCTACAAATAAATCAGGTAACATTTCAATAGAATCATTATACACATATCCAACCTTCATATTTCCTTTTTCTACAAAGTAATGAATCATAGCCATATCATCAGTAATATTATAAACAAATACTCTTTGATATTTGTCAATAACCTCAATCTCATTCATTTTAGAATCATATAAAGGTGTATCATTAGTAACATATGCAAAATTATGAACTCTAACAATATTCTTATCTTCCTTTGTATTATTTTGATCTACATCAATAACTACTTTAGGAGGTTCAACCTTATTATTATCATCATTCTTTTTATTCTTAGAAGTACAACCAGTAGTAAATAATAATGTACCCGCTAATAAAGCACTAGCTATTCTTTTCTTTGTTTGTTCTTTCATAAATATCTCCTTTTCTGCATTTATTATTATATCATCTTATAATTATAAAGCAATACTTTTAATAGAAAAAGAACTATTTCTAGTCCTTTAACTTTCTATTATATTTAGTAAATTCACTATCATCATCTAATTCTGTTTCTGACAATAATTTAAATAGTTCTTTTTGTTTTCTATTAATCTTTGAAGGTATTACGACATTAATGATAACATACATATCACCTTTCTTATTATTAATATCACTATCTATTCCTTTACCTTTTAATCTTAATTTAGTACCATTTTTAGTACCATCAGGTATTGTTACATAAGCATTACCATATAGTGTTGGTATTTCTTTCTTGCATCCTAAGACTGCTTCAGTTATAGTAAGTGGTACTTCTATATAAATGTCATTACCATCTCTTTTATAGAAGGAATCTTCTTTTACAGCAAATTCGATATATAAGTCTCCTGGCTGTCCTCCATTAGTACCTGCTTCTCCTTTGCCAGCTAATCTTAGTCTATTGCCTGTATCTATTCCTTTAGGAATAGTTACAGTAAGGGTTTTCTTTTTAACTACTTTGCCTGTTCCTTTACAAGATGTACATATTTTATCAAATGAAGAACCTGTTCCACCACAATGTGGACAAGTTGTTCTTGATAAGAAAGAACCAAACATTGTACTCTGCTGACGAGTTACTGTTCCAGATCCTTTACATTCGGGACAAGTATGACTATTGAAGCCACCTTCGCCATGACATTCACTACACTCATCTTCACATTCTACTTCGATATCTCTCTTACTACCATGAACTGCTTCTTCAAAAGTAACAGTCATTCTGTATAATAAATCACTACCGGCTTGTTTTCTTTTTGAGCCTCTAGATGAACTGGTTCTAAAGCCAAAGTTTTTAAGTACTTCTTCCATGATATCTCCATAGTCACTAAAGTCAAAGCCATCAAATCCTGAGAAGCCACCTTGAGCATTAGTAAATGCACTATGACCGAATTGATCGTATTGTTTTCTCTTATTCTCATCTGATAATACTGCATAGGCTTCTTGACACTCTTTAAACTTTTCAGCAGCATTTTCTTCTTTAGAAACATCAGGATGATACTTCTTGGCTAATTTTCTAAATGCTGATTTTATTTCATCTTGGGTAGCGGTCTTTGGTACTCCTAGTACCTCATAATAATCTTTTTTATCCATATTTTCCTCCAAGTACAAGTATAAAGCTCTAGAAAGCTAGAGCTTTTACTTAATTATTTTTCTTCAAATTCAGCATCTACTACATCATCTTTTTTATCTTCTTTTGGTGCTTCTTCAGTTGTAGTATTTTCTTGTCCTTCTTTTGCAGTACTTTCATAAACTTTAGTAGCTAGAGCATTAGCCTTCTCTAATAGTTTATCTTTAGCTTCAGTGATTTCTTTTGCATCTTCGCCTTCCATAGCTTTCTTAGTCTTTTCTATTAACTCTTCAGCTTCTTTCTTATCACTATCAGTTACTTTATCACCAAGGTCTTTAATAGCCTTTTCTGTCATATTAATAATTTGTTCTGCTTCATTTTTAGCATCTGCTAATTCTTTCTTCTTAGCATCTGCTTCTTTATTCTTTTCTGCTTCTTTCATCATCTTATCGATTTCTTCATCACTTAATGTGTTAGTAGCAGTAATAGTAATTGATTGTTCTTTCTTAGTACCTAAATCTTTTGCTTTAACATTAACAATACCATTTGCATCTATATCAAATGTAACTTCTATTTGTGGTACTCCTCTAGGTGCAGGTGGAATGTTAGTTAATTGGAAGTTACCAAGGGTCTTATTATCATTAGCCATTGGTCTCTCACCTTGTAATACATGGATATCAACAGCAGGTTGATTATCAGCAGCAGTTGAGAACACTTGACTCTTACTAGTAGGAATTGTAGTATTTCTAGGTATTAATACTGTCATTACTCCACCTAATGTTTCAATACCAAGTGATAATGGTGTAACATCAAGAAGTACAATATCATTAACATCTCCTGTTAATACTCCACCTTGAATAGCTGCTCCCATAGCTACTACTTCATCAGGGTTAACTTCTTTAGAAGGTTCTTTATTTAATTCTTTCTTAACTAGTTCTTGTACGCAAGGTATTCTAGTAGAACCTCCTACTAATAATACTTTATCAATATCTTTAGCAGATAAGTTAGCATCTTTTAAAGCTTTTCTTACTGGTTCAGTAGTAGATTCTACTAAATCACTAATTAAGTCTTCAAATTTAGCTCTAGTTAAACTCATATTTAAATGAATTGGACCATCAGTACCTTGTGATATAAATGGCAATGATATTTCAGTAGTAGTCATACCACTAAGATCTTTTTTAGCTTTTTCAGCAGCATCTTTAACTCTTTGCATAGCCATTTTATCTTTAGTTAAGTCTACACTAGTTTCTTTCTTAAATTCACTTACGATGTAATCCATAACTCTTTCATCAAAGTCATCACCACCTAAATGGTTATTACCACTAGTTGATTTAACTTCAAATACACCATCACCTAATTCTAGGATAGATACATCAAATGTACCACCACCTAAGTCATATACAAGTACTGTTTGGTTTTTATCTTGTTTATCTAGACCATAAGCAAGAGCTGCTGCTGTTGGTTCATTAATAATTCTTTCTACCTCTAAGCCAGCAATCTTACCTGCATTCTTAGTAGCTTGTCTTTGTGCATCATTAAAGTATGCAGGTACTGTAATAACAGCCTTTGTAACAGTCTCGCCTAAGTATGCTTCAGCAGTCTTCTTAAGATCTCCTAATATCATAGCAGATACCTCTTCTGGAGAATATTCTTTTCCATTAGCAGATACTTTTTCACTAGTACCCATTTTTCTTTTAATTGAAGATATTGTATCTTTATTAGTTACCATTTGGTTTTTAGCCTTTTGACCTACAATTATATCTCCATTTTTAAATGCTACTACTGATGGAGTTGTTCTCATACCCTCAGGGTTTGTTATAACTTTTGCTTCACCTCCATCGTATACAGCAACACAACTATTAGTTGTTCCTAAATCTATTCCTATAATTTTACTCATATTTATCATTTCCTTTCTTATTTATCATCATCAAAGTCATGAATGACTTTAATATTTTTTTCTTTATTTATATTTTCTTCTTTTTTATTCTTTTTTATGTTCATGTATAATAGATAACTAACTAAAGCAATTAATATTACTGGCAATAGCCAAATAACAAACTTAACTGCTAGAACTGCTAGTAATATTGATACTATTATATATATTATTTCTTTTATGGTATCTTTATTCATTTACTTTCACCATAGCAGTTCTAAGTACTCTATCTTTATACATATAACCTTTTTGTAACACTACTGTTACAACTCCTGATTCTTTAGTTTCATCATGATCAACAACAACAGCTTGTTCTAGTGCTGGATCAAATTCTTTACCTAAACAATCTATTTCTTTTACTTCAAACTTTTCAAGTAAATCTTTTATTTGCTTATACATAAGTTTAAAGCCTTCTAGAAACTTAGATACTTCATCTTCTAAGTTATCATCATCCATACTTATTGCTCTTTCAAAGTTATCTAAGATAGGAAGAAAACCTTTTAAAATATCTTCTTCAGCATATTTTATTATTCTATTAGTTTCTTCATCTTTTCTTCTTTTATAATTAATAAGTTCAGCTTGACTTCTTAGAAGTGCCTCCTCTAGATTCTTTATTTTATCTTCTAGTTTATTATCACCACAAGAGCATTCTTCATTGCAAGTACACTCTTCTTTAACCTCTTTGCAGTTACATTCTTCATTACCGCAATGTTCTTTCTTTATTTCTTTTTCTTCTTTTTTATGTTTATTATTCTTCTTTTCCACTTTGACCTCCTAAATTATTTTTAATGTAATCTAGTAGTGTTACCACTCTATCATACTCCATTCTCTTTGGTCCAATTATTGCTATTGTTCCTTCGGTTCCATCTATATTATATTTAGTTTTAATAACTGAAACATCATCTGTAAGTTCTGTTTCACTGCCAACATAAATATTTATTCCATTATCTTCTTCTTTCATTTTAGAAATACTATCTATATCTTCAAATTTACTAAGTATTTCTTTTACTTTATCGATATTAGTAAATTCTGGTTGCTTTAATATATTAGTTCTTCCACCAAAGTAAGCATTTTCACTTTGAGCAGAAGTAAATTCATGAAATGCATCATAGAAGGTATTATAAAGTACTTCATATTGACCAACATAATCTTTTATAATTGGTTTTACTTCATACTCTAGTTTTTCACTTACCTCGTTAATAGGAGTACCTATTACTAATTTATTTATTAATTCTACTGTTTTCTTTACATCTTCTTTAGGAACAGTATTTGGTAAGTATAATGTTTTATGTTGTACTACTCCTTTATCTGTTATTACTATAGATAATATTTTATTATCTTCTAGTGGAACTACTTCTACTTTCTTAAGTCTATTTTCTTTAGAAGCACCTCCTAGTACAACTGCTGTATAGTTAGTTATTTCACTAATTATTTCTATACTCTTCTTAATTGTATCATTTAAATCTAATGTATTATTTCTAAAAATAGTTTGAAGTTTTAACATATCTTCTCCTGTCATATTTTTAGGTTTCATTAAATTATCTACATAATACTTATAACCTTCTTCACTAGGTATTCTTCCTGATGCAAAATGATTTTTTTCTAGTAGATGTAATTCTTCTAAGGCTACCATTTCATTTCTAATTGTAGCACTAGAACATTTTAATTTCTTACAAATATGATTTGAACTTACTGGTTTAGCAGTTCTAATATATTCTTCTACTATTACTTTTAGTATTTCATTTTGTCTCTTGGTGATCATTATATCACTTCCTTTAGCAATTCTTTATTTCCATTGCTAATATCATTATATTACTATTTTTTAGCAATGTCAACATAAAATTGCTAATTTTTTAATATTTTTATATTTCTATAGTCAAAACTAAAAGAAAAAGAACCAGTTTAGTTAAACTAATTCTATTTTTTATGATTTACCTAGTATTTTGCCGGATATTTATTATGATAAAATAAAGAATCTGATTTTAATTAACATTCCAGATTCTCCTTAATTAGATTTAATATTTATTACCATACTTATAACTATAATTATATAAGTGTTAATACCAATTACTTATTCAAACCAAAACCCAAGGACGACGCACGATGTTTGCCGTCTATGCCGTCTGCCAGACCAAGCCTGGCTTAGCCGGCCCCCAAACTAGTTTATCCTACCGTCAATTGATATGGACTATTTTTTGTACCTTCCCCTGACTCTATTTCTTGTGTTGTACTTAAGAAAACGACTGGGCGCACACCGCCGCTACCATACGCATAATCGTAAGGATGGACAATGCCGGGCGAATGCACATCCCACACGTTGTGCAAGCCGACAGAATTAGGGGTTAATAACCATTCCCATGCACCCTTGTATAAATAGTTATTTTTTCGGCATTGATAATCATTAACATCACTATTATAACTACCTATATTAAGATCATTACCGCTTGCATCTTTACACTTAGTAAAATCAGCGGCATATCCATAATCACTTGGATACATTAATCCTATTTTACCCGTCCATATTGTTGGTCTTCCACTATATACAGTAGTACCCCTTTCTTTTTCATAGATAAAGTCAGAGTAAACAGCACTAGTATTCCAACCACCAAGATTATATATTACCTCTTGAATTAAATTTCTTGTTGCACTATTTTTAATACCAATAGATGTAAAATCACAAGCAATCGTAGCATTATTAGCGTTGTTATAACAAGTTCCACTTTTGGCGTTATAATATAAGCTTCCACCAACTGTTTCACTATCATAACCTGGGTTTAGTAATTTCATTAATCTAGCATCGGTCCAGTCATTTTTACCATAGTTACTTTCTGCACCAGTTGTTGTATTTTTGTTATCCCAAGAATAACTTCCTATTGTAGTATCTCTTACTAATTTTACTTTACCATCAAATACTCCAATTATTCGCCATAATTCACAAGTTGAAGAAGATTGATTTACATAATCAGAACAATTAAAATATACATAGTTATTTGGACTTGCTCCATAATATCTTACATTACTTCCTATATCTGACATTAAACTATGTTCTGGATCATAATGATATGTAATACCATTATTCAATACATCAGTCTTATCAGCATAATAATAATCACTTAATATTTTATATGATAAATTATTTTCACTTTTCATTTCGTCAGATATTTGTGTTATATCCGGTATTGTTCCTTCTTTTACTAGAGCATCTGTTCCTTCAGCATGTAATTTAAAATTAAATGTTTTATTCATCATTTCAATATCATTATCATAATTTGCTCCATCTATCCATACATATAATGTATAATTAGATACTGTTGTTAATACTTCTTCATTAATTAATAATTCAATATGCTTAGTATTATTATAACTACAACTAACAGTGTTATTAGTTAAATAATCAGTACTAAAGTTACCTTCTTTTACTAATGTATCACTTTTATAAAAAGCATATCTAAAGCTTTCATTCTTTAATTTTTCATCGATACTAGTAATATCTAGATACATATTAAATTTTAATCCTATTTTATTAGCACTAACTTTAATATTTTTTATCATACCATACTCTTTACTTTCAACTGGTCTTAACTTAGCATCCGCTATTGCACTTCCACCATCAAAATATACTGTAGCACTACCTATACTTGTTACTATTTTAGTTTCTTCTTCTGAACTAGTATTCCATACATAATAAGCAAGTGTAGATCCTACTACTGCTACTACTAATAATGTTATTCCAAATATCATATATATTTTAGATATATTTTTCATTATGCTCGCCTACTTTCTACTTTAACATTTATCTTTCCACTAAAAGTAGAAGATAATATTTGTTCTTTATTACTATCTGTTATTTTAGAACTATCTAACCATACTACTACTGTTAAAGGTAACTCTCTATCAGTAATTCTTACATCGTTATATAATGTAATTCTTCCTTTACTAGTAATAGTACCATCTACTAAAAAAGTATTACCATATACAACTTGATATTTTAATATACCACTAGTTATTAAAATATCTGAAGTAGTACTATCTACATCTAAGTAAACAGTTCCACTTCCCACTGTAATAGTACATTTATTATTTAAACTAAGCATTGCTGTTGAAGATAATCCATCTTTAGCACTATTACCAAGTTCTAATGTTGCCTTATTTTCATTACTACCGATATTTCTTCCCTTTACATAAGTAACATCAAAACATTCAGCAGTCCCTTTAACAGTTACTAATCCTGACCAAGTATATATTGCATAAGTAACTCCTAATACAATTATCAAGATTCCTAGTATTAATAATATTATTTTAGTCTTTTTCATTCTTTCCTCCACACAAAAAAGACTATGAAAAATCACTAATATTTCTATTAGTTATTTCATAGTCTTTATTTTTATTATTATTTATTATACTTAGGTTAGATTTTTGCCCCCCCCCCTAATTAACTTGTAGTTAACTTTTGAAAATAACACTTTTTTCATAAGAAGGGCCTCCTTTCTGATTTGCAAATTATTTGGAATCTTT
>UMAL01051119.1_pt1 | contig 11902 bp, 9 predicted proteins | sample 1963691 | NCBI WGS metagenome assembly UMAL01 (sample SAMEA4835914, study PRJEB28245) | human gut metagenome | biome: gut microbiome; material: fecal sample | place: Denmark | collected 2008
CCTGCCGGCAGGCGCGGCAGATGCGGCGTGTGGTCTTGCCCTCATTGGTCTGGAAAAATCCGGCGTTGATGGAGCCGAGCAGCACGTCGCCGTCGAAGATTGGGACGACGTATTCACCAAGTCCTGCGTGGCACATGCCAAAGTAGGTGCGGCCAAGCCGCTCACATTTGTGGTACATCCTGCGGATCATGGTGAGGCAGATGTGATAGTGCTCCTGATCGGACTTCATGTACATACAGAATGGATTTGTGTGCGCGAGAAAGGGGCGGAGCGTCTCGTCGAGCTGCTTGTTGATGGCGACGAAGCCGCAGAAATCCTTGATGCAGAACTGGACGCCGTGTACCTCGGACAGATAGTGCAGGTATTGCCCGATTTTTTCGAACGAGATCGGCATATATCCACCCATTTTATCATCTTTAATTATATTATATCAGGTGTATGCACCCAGGCCAACACATACTGTATTTTGGAACACTGAACGATCGCCATTTTTCGATACCGTGCGCGAAGCCGAAGCGGCTTTGTAGCTCTCAAACGGGCAATCCGCGTTCCATGCGCGGACGGGGATCTAAAAGGGTGCTGCTTGCCATAGAACCACCGGATTTCGATTGAAATACGGTGGTTTTTCTAATGATGCTGATATTTTGAAATGATGGGCGGATGAGGAATTCAACCTTTGATCAAAAACATATATGGGTAGATCAAAAACAGCGCAAAACCATTTCCGGCTGTCCGTTTGGGCAGCTGTTTTTTACATGCCGCGGGCTTTGGAGGCGGCTTCTGCCTGCAATTTTTTTGTCCTGCTTTTGTGCGGTGGGCCGCTCCGGCCTGCGAAATTTGGTAAATCCCGAAAATGCGTCCCAATATCTGGACATGTTTTCGGCAAAACGGAGAAAAAGGAAAACCGAAACAAAATTTCTTTTCATCCACCCAGGCACGTGATATACTCGGAATATCAAGAGAAAAAAGGAGGAAGCCGGGATTGAGTGAATTGCTGCGCATGGAGCACATCAGCAAACGGTTCGGCAACTTTTACGCCAATCAGGACATCAATTTCTCCGTCGCCAAGGGCGAGGTACATACGCTCCTCGGAGAGAACGGCGCGGGGAAATCGACGCTCATGAATATCCTCATCGGCCTCTACCAGCCCACTGAGGGCAAGATTTTTCTGAACGGGCAGGAGGTCCGCATCGAATCGCCGAGCCAGGCGGTCAAGCTTGGCATCGGCATGGTGCATCAGCACTTCATGCTCGTCGAGGCGATGACCGTCTTTGACAACATCATCCTCGGCGACAAACACGCCAAGGGCCTATTTATCGACCGCGCGGCCCGCAGAAAGGAGATCGAGGCGCTTTCGGAAAAATACGGCCTCGACGTCCAGCTCGACAAGCTCATCACGGAGATCTCCGTCGGCGAACAGCAGCGCACCGAGATCCTCAAGGCCCTCTACCACGGGGCCGAGTTGCTGATCCTTGACGAGCCCTCCGCCGCCCTGACCGACATCGAGGTCGAGGGACTGTTCGCCATCATGCAGAAGCTTGTCGGCGAGGGCAAATCCATCATCTTCATCAGTCATAAAATGCGCGAGGTGCTCCGCATCTCCGACCGCATCACCATTCTCCGCCTCGGCAAGGTCGTCGGCACGGTCGACCGCGCCGAGACCGACGGCCAGAAGCTCGCCGGCATGATGATTGGCAAAGAGCTGACCGAGTCACACTATGAAAAGGTCGACGCCTCCGGCCGTGAGATCGTCGCGGAGCTCGACCATGTGGACTATAACAAGGAGAGCAAGCACAGCGGCCTCGCCGATCTGTCGCTCCGCATCCACGCCGGAGAGATCGTCGGCGTCGCGGGTGTCGACGGCAACGGCCAGACCCAGCTGGCCCAGCTCATCACCGGCGTCATCGCCCCGGAGGGCGGCACGGTCCAGCTCAAGGGTGACCGCGTCGCCGTCTTCGACCCGAACGGCTTCATCGAGCACGGCGTCAGCCACGTCCCCGAGGACCGCAACCTGCAGGGCCTGATCGGCGATATGTCGATCGCGGAAAATCTTGTCCTCAAGGACACCGACGATCCGCGCTTCAGCCACGGTCATGGTTTGCGCCTGAACAAGCGCGCCATCCACGCCTACGCGCAGTCCATGATGGAAAAATATGATGTCCGCGCCACCTCTGACAGCCAGAGCGTGCGCGAGCTGTCCGGCGGCAACCAGCAGAAGGTCATCATCGCCCGCGAGCTCGAGAGCGGCCCGTCCGTCCTCGTCATGGCGCATCCTACGCGCGGCCTCGACATCGGCGCGACCAGCTTTGTCCACGACCAGATGATCGCCGCCCGCGCCCGCGGCGTCGGCATTCTGCTCATCAGCGCCGACTTTGACGAGATCCTCGAGATGTCCGACCGGATCGTCGTCTGCTTCGAAGGCCGCATCATGGGCGAATTCTCCGGCAGCAAGCCGCCGATCAACGAGATCAGCCTGGCCATGACCGGTAAGTGAGGGGGAGAGGTATGGGAAAAGTGAAAAAAGCGTTCGGCGCGTTTCTTGTGCCGCTGCTGTCCGTTCTGCTCGCGTTCCTGATCGGTGGTATCATCATGGCTGCCCTCGGCGCGAACCCGTTCCTTGCCGTGAAGTTCCTGTTCCAGGGCGCGTTCGGCTCCAAGGCCGGCATCGGTACCACGCTCACCAAGGCCACGCCCCTGATCTTCACGGCCCTCTGCGCCTGCTTCGCGTATAAGTGCGGCGTGTTCAACCTCGGCGGCGAGGGGCAGTTCCTGATGGGCTCCATCGCCGCGTTCCTGACCTGCTATTTCACCGGCCTGACCGGCTTTGCCGGCGTGCTGCTCGCGCTGCTGGCCGGCGCGGTGGCCGGCGGCTTCTGGGGCATGATTCCCGGCGTGCTGAAAATCGGCCGCGGGCAGAACGAGATGATCATCTCCATCATGCTCAACTATGTCGCCACGCTCTTCATGGGCGTCATCTACACCAGCTGGATCCGCGATGCCTCCGTCCCGCAGACACCCGCCATCGCCGATGAGGTGCATCTTCCGCGCATCATCACCGGGATGCGCTTCACTTGGGGATTTGTGATCGCGGTCGCGGTCGGCCTGATCCTCTATTATGTCCTGTTCTGGACGAGCGCGGGCTTCCGCCTGCGCGCCGTCGGCTGCAACCTCACGGCCAGCCGCTTCAACGGCATTCCCGTCAAGCGCTTTATGCTCGCCAGCTTCATTGTCTCCGGCGCGATTGCCGGTCTCGGCGGCGGCGCGGAGCTGCTCGGTACGCAGTTCCGCCTCATCAACGGCTACGGCGCGGGCTACGGCTTCGACGGCGTGGCGATGGCCCTCATCGGCCAGCTGCACCCGATCGCGACGATGGTCGTCGCGCTGTTTTTCGCGGTGCTCCGCGTCGGCTCCACCACCATGCAGGCCGCTACCGGCGTGCCCACCAGCGTGTCCGACATCATTCAGGCGCTTGTCATCGTCTTCTCCGTCGCTGGCATGGCGCTGACCAAGCTCCCGGAATTCCAGGCGTGGCGCAGCCGCGTCTTCCACGGCAGAAAGGCGGGTGAAGCGTAATGGATTGGATCTCGAGCCTCCTTCTTGCAACGGTCCGTCTCGCCATCCCCGTGCTGCTCATCTCCCTGGCTGAGCTCTACGGCCAGCGCGCGGGCATGGTCAACATCGGCCTCGAGGGCCTCGCCTCCATCGGCGCGCTCGTCGGCTTCCTCGTCTGCTATGTCACGGGATCGAACTGGCTGGGCCTGCTCTGCGGCGCGCTTGCGGGCGTGATCGTCAACATGATCTACGCGTTCTCCACGGTCACGCTCTGCGCCGACCATACCGTCTACGGCATGGCCGTCAACATCTTCGCCCCGGCGCTCGCGTCCTTCATCTACCGCGTCTACTTCGGCACCGGGTCCGACCTCAAGCAGATCACCACCATGTCCTCCGTCGCCATCCCCGGCCTGAAGGACATCCCGGTGCTCGGGCCGCTGCTCTTCGACCAGAGCCCGATGGTCTATCTCACATTCCTGCTCGTCCTCTTCACGGCCATCTTCTTCGGCAAGACCCGCGCGGGCCTGAGCTATAAGGCCGTCGGCGAGAATCCGCAGGCCGCCGCCACGCTCGGCATCCCGGTCGTCGGCGTGAAGTACCTCGCCTGCGTGATCTGCGGCGCCCTGTCCGGCATCGGCGGCGCGTACCTCACCACCTGCTATTCCAGCACCTATACCGATGGTATCGTCGCCGGGCGCGGCTTCATCGCGCTGGCCGCCGTCATCTTCGGCCGCTGGAACGCGGGCGGCATCCTGCTGGCCTGCCTGTTCTTCGGCTTCTGCGACGCGCTCCAGATCCGCCTCCAGGTCTCCGGCATCGCCATCCCGTATCAGTTCTTCCAGATGATCCCCTACGTGGCGACGGTCGTCGTCCTCACGCTCATCGGCGCCCGCCAGGCCGGACCCAAGGCCAACGGCAAGCCCTACCGCCGTGAACAGCGGTAAACCGGTAATAACGCTTCGGCGTTGTTATAAACTTATGGCAGCACCGCATTGTGCGCTGCTGCCGAATCCTAATATTCTATGGAGGACAAAAAATGAAAAAGATCATTGCAATGCTTCTGGCGCTTGTCATGCTCCTGTCGCTGGCGGCGTGTGCCGGTACTGCGAAGACCGACACCGCGGCTCCTGCGGACGACACCAGCAAGACCGACACGACCGACACCGCCGCCGAACCGGCTGACACCACCGAGCCCGCCGACACGACCGATGAACCCGTTGTCACGGAAGAGCCCACCGCTGCCACCAAGGCTGACGGCTCTGCCTATAAGGTCGCCATGATCTGCGACTCCAGCATCAACGACGGCGGCTGGGGCGCGGCCTGCTACAACGCCATGATCGCCGCGGCCGAAAAGATGGGCTGGGAGACCGAGGTCACCGACTCCATCTCGCAGGACGCCTACTATGATTCCATCGTCGCCTACTGCACCCTCGGCTACGACATGATTTACGCCCCCGGCAACCAGTACACCGACGCCGTCCTGCAGGCGGCTGAGGAATATCCCGATGTGGCCTTCGCCCTGCTGAACGGTGCGGAAGATACCCCCGCCAAGGCCGTCAACGGCAACGTCTCCTCCCTGCTCCCGAACGCGCAGCAGATCGGCTGGATCGCGGGCGCCCTCGCCGGCCTCATGACTGAGAGCGGCAAGCTCGGCTTCATCGGCGGCATGGAGCTCGACACCACCAAGGGCAAGATCGCGGGCTTTGAAGAAGCCGCCAAGTACGTCGCCGAGCAGGAAGGCAAGACCGTCGAGCTGCTCAACGTCCCCTATGCCAACTCCTTCTCCGACGCCCCGAAGGGCAAGGAATTTGCCACTGAGCTGATCGCCCAGGGTGCTGACGTCTTCTTCGGCGACGCTTCCGCCGTCGACTCCGGCGCGCGCGAGGCCATCGACGCGGCCAACGCCGCCGCGGGCGAAGTCAAGATCTACGACATCGGCCAGCCTGCCGACATCCTCGGCCAGAACGAGTGCATCATCTGCTCTCAGGTCACCGACAACTCCGCCATGATCGTCGCCTCCATGCAGGCTGTCATCGACGGTACCTTCGGCGGCGCGACGCTCTACGGCACGCTGCAGAACAACACCCTCTCCGCCGGCGCGCTGAGCGATCTTGTTCCCGCCGACGTGCAGGAGAAGTACCTCGCCTACATCGACCAGATGATCGCGGGCACGTTTATGCAGTAATCTCTTGCGGAACGCCCAAAGCGCCCGGCGGACCCTGTGTCCGCCGGGCACTTTCCCGTTTTCGGGCATTCTCGCCGGGAAATGCGGCTGCCGACCGGGGAAAACTGTCGATTTCTCCGGTTGACTCTTTTCCGATGCGTGTTATAATGTGGACTGTCTGAAACAATATAAAATTGTAGCGCCAAGGTGTCCGCCGCAAGGCGGGTGAAAAGGGAATCCGGTGAGAATCCGGAGCGATGCAGTCACTGTGTACGGGAGCGGACCTGCAAAGGAAGCGCCGGACCGGCCAGATGGCCGGTGTGTGCGTCCTTACCACTGGGAAACCGGGAAGGGCAGAGCCGCGAAGAACGAAGTCAGGAGACCTGCCTTGGCGTGGAATCTCAGATCCGCTGTCCACGGGTCGGCCTTCCTGCAAGTTTGTATGGTCTTCCGCTTTGGAAGACGACATTCGATACGGCTAGGGAGAACGGCTGCGCCAGCGCAGCCGTTTTTATATTTTTCAGAACATTTTAGAAAAGAGGTAGACCTCACATGAAAAAGACCCTCGCGCTTGTGCTCGCAGCCGTGATGCTGCTGAGCCTCCTCTCCGCCTGCAAGAGCAGCGCGGACGAGACCCCCACCGTAGACCCCGCAGAAACCGAACAGACCACTACCCCCGAAGAGACCACGCCCGCCGAGGAGCAGACTCCGGAAGAGCCGCAGCCCTCTCAGGAAGAGCTGGATCAGGCAGCCGCCGACAATGTCGCCGCCCTGATCGACGCGATCTATGTCCAGTCCCGCACCGATGAGACCGACGCCCAGTGCGAAGCGGCCAAGGCCGCCTGGGACGCCCTGACCGATGCGCAGAAGGAGCTCGTCGAAGGCGACGAGGCCAGCCCCGATTACTTCGGCCTCGATACCGGCGACGCTTCGCTCGACGATGCGCGCAATCAGGATGAGATTGGCGAGAACGAGCTGCTCGTTGTCTCCTTCGGCACGTCCTACAATGACAGCCGTGTTGCCGACATCAAGGGCATCGAAGACGCCCTGCAGGAAGCGAACCCCGACTGGTCCGTCCGCCGCGCCTTCACCGCGCAGATCATCATCAACCACGTGCAGGCCCGTGACGGCGAGAAGATCGACAACATGACCCAGGCGCTCGACCGTGCAGTTGCCAACGGCGTCAAGAACCTCGTTGTCCAGCCGACGCACCTGATGCATGGCGCAGAGTATGACGAGATGTGCGAAGCCATCGAGCAGTATAAGGACAAGTTTGAATCCGTCTCCATTGCCGAGCCGCTGCTTGGCGAAGTCGGCTCCGACGCTACCGTCATCAATGCCGACAAGGAAGCTGTTGCCAAGGCCATCACCGCTGCGGCTGTTGCCGATTCCGGCTTCGAGAGCCTTGATGCCGCCAAGGACGCCGGTACCGCGTTCGTGTTCATGGGTCACGGCACCGCACACGTTGCCAAGGTGACGTACAGCCAGATGCAGACCCAGATGCAGAACCTCGGCTATGAGAACGTCTTTATCGGCACCGTCGAGGGCGAGCCGGAAGAGACCGCCTGCGAGGCTGTCATCGAGGCCGTCAAGGCTGCGGGCTATACCAATGTCGTGCTGCGCCCGCTGATGGTCGTCGCCGGCGACCACGCCAACAACGATATGGCTGGTTCCGAGGAAGATTCCTGGAAGACCATGTTCGAAGCCGCTGGCTTCACCGTCGACTGCCAGATCCACGGCCTCGGCGAGATCGCCGATGTGCAGGCGCTCTATGTCGCCCACACCAAGGCTGCGATCGACTCGCTGAACGCCTAATTTGACTTAAACTGAGCTCCGGGGTGGGGAAGACCTGCCCCGGAGCCAAGCGCCATTCAGGAGGAACCATCATGAAAAAGACCATCGCCCTTGCGCTCGCTGCGCTGATGCTGCTCGCGCTGCTGACCGCCTGCGCGGCCAAGCCCGCAGAGACCGAACCTGCAGAGCTGGAACAGGCCGTGCAGACCGAACAGCCCGCCGAACCCGAAACCGACGAGACTGCGGAGGATGCGGATGCGTCCGCCGAAGAAGAGACGCCCGCGGAACCGGCCCTGCCCGACGGCGTCTATACTGCCGACTTCAACACCGACAGCTCCATGTTCCATGCCAATGAGGCCTGCGACGGCAAGGGCACGCTCACCGTCGAAAACGGCGAGATGACTATCCACGTCAGCCTTGCGGGCACCAGCATCCTCAACCTCTTCCCCGGCGTCAAGGAAGACGCGGAAAAGGAAGGGGCCGAGCTGCTCCAGCCCACCATCGACACCGTTACCTATTCCGACGGCCTCTCTGACGAGGTCTTCGGCTTCGATATCCCCGTTCCTACGCTGGACGAGGAATTTGACCTCGCGCTCATCGGCAAGAAGGGCACGTGGTACGACCACAAGGTCTCCGTCTCCAACCCCGTTCCCGTCGAGAAATCCGGCAAGACCGTCGACGATCTCGCCCTGGCCGACGGCACCTACACCGCCGAGCTGACCTTCGCAGGCGGCTCCGGCAAGGCTTATATCCAGTCTCCCTGCACGCTGACCGTCGCGGACGGCAAGGCCGTGGCTACCGTCGTCTGGAGCAGCAGCAAATATGACTACATGCTCGTGGGCGGCGAACGCTATGACGTCCTTACGACCGAGCCCGGCTCCACATTTGAGATCCCCGTCGCGGCCTTTGACACCGAGCTCACGGTCATCGGCGACACCACCGCGATGAGCACCCCGCATGAGATCGAGTACACGCTGAACTTCGATTCTGCGACGCTGACCGCTGCCGAATGAAGAAGCTCTTTATAGCGCTCCTCGCCGCGCTGCTGCTGGCCTTCGCGGCCTGCGCCGCGCCGCAGCAGGAGACCGCCGCGCCGGAACCGGCGCAGAGCGAGCCGGCAAGCGCGGTTTCGTGGGATGACCTGACGTTTGACCGGACGCTCCCGCTTCAATACGCCACGCAGTTTTCTGTTTCCTACGCGGGCAAGGACTATACGCGCCTCACGATCGGCGACGATCAAACATTCCTCGTCGTCGCCGGGGACGCGCCCGTGCCGGACGGTGTCCCCGCGGATGTGACCGTCCTGACCCGGCCCCTTTCGCACATCTATCTGGTCGCGACCGCTGCGATGGACTATTTCCGGCAGCTGGACGCCATTGACGCCATCGCCCTCAGCGGCCAGAAGGAGGCGGATTGGTATATCGACGAGGCCAAGGCCGCGATGCAGGCCGGGACGATGGTCTACGCGGGCAAATATTCCGCCCCGGACTATGAGACGATCCTCGCTGCGGGCTGCGACCTTGCCATCGAGAACACGATGATCTACCATACGCCCGAGGTCATCGAGCAGCTCGAGCGCATCGGCGTCCCCGTGCTCATCGAGCGCTCAAGCTACGAGCCGGAGCCGCTGGGCCGCATGGAGTGGCTGAAGCTCTATGCCGCCCTGCTCGGCAGAGAGGACGCGGCCTGCGCATATTATGATGACCTCATCGCCGCGCTCGCGCCCGTGCTCGACCAGGAGCCGACGGGCCAGACCGTCGCGTTCTTCTACATCACGACGTCCGGCGCAGTCAATGTCCGCAAATCCGGCGACTATATTGCCAAGGCCATCCGTATGGCGGGCGGCGAGTATGTCTCGTTCGACGAGAGCGGCGAGGAAAACGCCCTGTCCACAATGACCATCCAGATGGAGTCCTTTTACGACACCGCCCTGGACGCCGACGTCCTCATCTACAACAGCACCATCGACGGCGGGATTACCTCTATCGATGAGCTGCTCGCCAAAAGTCCGCTGTTTGCGGATTTTAAAGCCGTCCAGACCGGCAATGTCTGGTGTATCACGAAAAACTTCTATCAGGAATCGCTCGCCCTCGGCGACATGATCCTCGACGTCCACGCCGTTTTGAACAACCCGGACGCCGCCGATCTCCGGTTCCTAAAAAAATTATCATAACAGGAGGAGCAGCATGAAACATACCCGCAAACTTCACACATGGGGCGGTTTCCTGCTGCTCCTCGTCCTGCTTGTTACCTTTTTGATCTGGAATCTTCTCGCGGGCAGCGTCCGGCTCCCCGCGTCTGAAATATGGGCGGTTCTCCACGGCGGCGGCGACCTCACGCAGCGCCGCATCCTGCTGAATATCCGCCTGCCCCGCTTGCTTGCGGCGATGATTCTCGGCGGCGCCCTCTCCGTCTCGGGCTTCCTGCTGCAGACGTTTTTCCACAATCCAATCGCCGGGCCCTTCGTCCTCGGCATCTCGTCCGGGGCCAAGTTCACGGTCGCGGTCACGATGATCCTGCTGCTCAGCCGGGGCGTCACGTCGTCCTCCGCCGCGCTGATCGCAGCGGCCTTTGTCGGCGCGATGCTCTCAATGGGCTTTGTCCTGCTCATCTCGCGGCGCGTCCGCCGGATGAGCCTGCTCGTCGTCTGCGGCGTGATGATCGGCTATATCTGCTCCGCGCTGACGGACTTTCTCGTCACGTTTGCCGACGACAGCAACATTGTCAACCTGCACAACTGGTCCCTCGGCTCCTTCTCCGGCATGAGCTGGGACAATGTCCGCACGATGGCCGTGGTCTGCGGCAGGGCCCTGATCCTGACGTTCCTGCTCTCCAAGCCCCTCCGGGCCTATCAGCTGGGCGAGGTCTACGCGCAGAATCTCGGCGTGCCGCTGCGCGCGTTCCGTGCGGCGCTGATCTTACTTTCCAGTGTGCTCTCCGCCTGCGTCACGGCCTTTGCCGGCCCGATCTCCTTCGTCGGCATCGCCGTGCCGCACCTGATGAAGTCCCTTTTTAAGTCCGCAGAGCCGCTTTTGATGATCCCAGCCTGTTTCCTCGGCGGCGGCGCGTTCTGCCTGTTCTGCGACCTCATCGCGCGCACGGCCTTCGCGCCCACCGAGGTCAGCATCAGCTCCGTCACAGCGGTCTTCGGCGCGCCGGTCGTCATCTATATGATGCTCCACAGAAAGGGGGCGCAGTGATGGATTATCTGCAAACCGATGCCCTGTCCGTCGGCTACAACGGCAAGACGCTCATCTCCAAGGTCGCCCTCTCGGTACAGCGCGGCAGGATCGTCACGCTCATCGGCCCGAACGGCTCCGGCAAGTCGACCATCCTCAAGACCATCATCGGCCAGCTCCCGTCCATTTCCGGCTCAGTCTTCCTCGACGGCGCGGACATGCGCAGCCGCAGCCGGGGCGACGTCGCCCGCCGCATGGCCATCCTGATGACGGCCCGCATGGACCCCGAGCTCATGACCTGCCGCGACGTCGTCAGCACCGGCCGCTATCCCTACACCGGCCATCTCGGCGTCCTCCGCCCGGAGGACAAGGCCATCGTCGAGCAGAGCCTCCGCGAGACCGACGCGCTCGACTTTGCCGACCGGCCCTTCCAGTCCATCAGCGACGGCCAGCGGCAGCGCGTCCTGCTTGCCCGGGCCCTCTGCCAGCAGCCGGAGCTCATCGTCCTCGACGAGCCGACGAGTTTTCTCGACATCCGCTATAAGCTGGAGCTGCTGACCATCCTCAAGCGCATGGTGCGCGAGGAGCACCTCGCCGTCCTCATGTCCCTGCACGAGCTGGATCTTGCCGCCCGCGTCTCCGATACCGTCGTCTGCGTCGCGGGCGACCGGATCGACCGCGTCGGCCCGCCCTCGGAAATTTTCACGCCCGACTATATCGCGGCGCTCTATCGCATGGAGCCGGGAAAATACGATCCCTGCTTCGATTCCTTGGAATTTGTCCCCGGGGGTGCCAGATGAGCGAACAAACCGGAACCTTCTATGCCGTCTCCGTCGGGCCCGGCGACCCGGAGCTGCTGACGCTCCAGGCCGTCCGCGTTCTGGAGAACACGCCCGTCATCGCCGCGCCGCAGACGGCGTCCGGCCAGATGCTCGCGCTCGACATCGCGCGCGGCGCGGTCGATTTGACCGGAAAATCCGTTCTGCCGCTCCGATTCACGATGTCGCATGACGCTGCCGTCCGGGCGGAAAGCTACCGCGCGGCGGCGTCCGCCGTCGAGGCCGAGCTGCGGCAGGGAAGAGACGTTGCGATGGTCAACCTCGGTGACGTCTCCCTCTTCGCTACGGCGTATTACATCTTCGCGGAGATCGAGCGGGACGGGTTTCCGGCCAGAATGCTCCCAGGCGTGACGAGCGTCGCCGCCGTGGCGGCC
>UMAL01019017.1_pt1 | contig 11646 bp, 8 predicted proteins | sample 1963691 | NCBI WGS metagenome assembly UMAL01 (sample SAMEA4835914, study PRJEB28245) | human gut metagenome | biome: gut microbiome; material: fecal sample | place: Denmark | collected 2008
TACCCTCAGCCTGAATACTTCTTTGTAAGGTGCGTCCGTCTCATTAAGTATCTTTTGTATCTTTTCTACATTTTCATCATCAATCAGTTTCTGAAGCACATCTTCAGATTCATCTGCATTTTCACAAAGGATGTCTTCATTAAGGCTTATATGTTTCTTCCGGCACAGGGTAAAATATGTATTTCTGGCGATTGAAAACAGCCACGCGGTTATATTTCCTCTGTCATCATATTTTTTAACAGCCTTTAACGCCTTGAAAAAAGTTTCCTGCGTCACTTCCTCGGCAATGTCACAATTCTTCGACATTCCAAGAATATAGCAATATATATTGTGAAAATAACGACGGTATATCTCTTCAAAATCCACTTTCCGACCCTCTTTTCCTGTCCTTATACTTATATAACTCCCCTAATGCTTTAACGTTACAAATGGTATCAGAATTTTTTGAACTAATAAAGAAAAAAATAATCTGCATGCATAAAAAAGAGACGGCCGAAGCCGTCTCAGAAATTACATTGCTTTTTTCTTTTTATTATGAACTGCGGTTCCTGTAAGTCCTGACACACAGGCTGCCATAAATGCAAGCCATAATACTAGCCTGTTGTTGTCGCCGGCATCAGGATTTGAGGCATCAGGGGCTGTGGCATCAGGATTTGCGGCGTCAGGATCTTTGTCAATGACTGTAAGTCCTGCCTCCACATCACCGGAGTCGTATTTCATAACAACCGTATGTTTTCCTACAGACAGTGATTTGAGATAATCAGCATTGAATGTAATAATTGTAGAACCGGATACTGCTGTATAATCTTTTCCCTGAATCAGAGCTTTTCCATCTACAGTGATGCCTTTGAATGAACTCAATACACCCGTACAGCGTAAAGTAACTGTTCCATCGGCACCAATCTTATAGGTAACATCTGATGCCTTGCAGGATACTCGTATCTGAATAGTATCTTTTATGGTAAAATCATCGGTGACTTTATAAACAGCCGTTGCATTGATAATGGTTCCCGGAAGTAATTTTTTCTGAGATGCCCATGTCCATCCCGGAGTTGTTAATGGAATATCTGTCAGATTTTTGATATCATCTTCCACAAATATTACAGTAACCGGAGCAGCCCCGCTGTTATCTGCTATCTCTTTTGTTCCGTTTTTGTCTGAAAAACATCTTCCGCATTCTGTACATATCCAGCATTCCGTATTATCATTTTCTTTAGATAAAGCCTTTAATCCGGCTATATATTTAAGTATATGATCCGGTCTTGTAATTCTTATCTGAACTGATTCATTTATATAATTTCCTTTATCTGTTCCATTATAGACAGCTGACACATTCACAGAATCTCCGACGTTAATAATATCATTGCAATCATCACTGTTCCATTTCCAGTCTTCCGGCAATGGAACTTCACCTACAGTTGTTACATTATGTTCTGTAATTATACTGTCTGAAGGCATACAAGGAGCATCCCCGGCTTTATTTACCTTTACCGTAGCCTTGCAGTAGGCATTTTCATAATTTTCTGAATCTGCAGGATGAAAAACAATTATATATTCTGTTCTTTCACTATCGGATACAACAGTCGGCAGCTTATAACCATCATCCCATGCAAAGTTACCGTCAATATCTGCAAGTCCATTGGATAATATACTTTCAGAGAGTTTCTGTCCATAAGTAATATCCGATGTTTTTGGAACGGTTTTGATAACCGGCACAGCCTTTGTGATTGTTACAGGTACGACTGACGTAATACTGTCATAACTTGTGCTGTCTGTTGGTGTAAATACCGCCGTATATCCACTGTTTATCACCGTAGGAGTTATATCGGCATCCTGCCAGCTCCATGTTCCGTCCACTACTATTTCCTGTCCGTCAACTGCTGCCTTCACAACTCCACCGGTCAAGGTAAAATCATTACCCAATGTTGCCAATGGACTGTAGGTGGCAGGTGTTACTTCCGGAACAGCAGAAACCATCAAAGATGCTTTTTTCACATTCAGCGTAATTGTAGTAGTCTGTGGTGTATCGCCATTACTTTCTCCTGTTGTAAAAGTCTCTCCAAGCGGATTATAAGTAACCTCCAGCCTGTGTTTTCCTGCTTCAAGTGAATTTAAATAATCTGCATTAAATACAAGTCTGTCATTTATAACAGTATAGTTACCTGCTTCAAGTCTGTTTCCGTCTTTTGTAATTTCAGCAACCGTATTACCATTCAACGTAAGACCTGCATCCTGATTTTTTCGGGATGATTTGATAAAATTCATTTCTGAAACTGCTGCTACATCAGTATAAACCACAATGCCATCTGAATTAATAATTGTCTGATGTCCGGCATTATCGGTAATTCTCGCATAGATGATAAATTTTTCACCAGGATCTACCGTAAGACTGCTGCCCTTTATCCAGACTCCATCTTTATCATAATCAGCCGTCCTCGCTGCCTTCTGATATTCAATAGTATCAATACCACTGGTATCGTCTGCACCTGTGATGTTAACATTAACAGTCCGGCTGAAAAAATATCTGAAATTAACGATATTCAGCAAACGTCCGGTAAAGCTGTTATCCTTTATCCTGATTTCTCCGGCCGGAGCAACAGTATCAATACTTATTTTCACCATTTTTCCATCCGTAATGCCGCCATCTTTATCTCTCAGGTAATATCTGACATCATTCGTTCCTTCTACATTTAAAGTAACTATATCCTTCCAGGTACTGCCATCGTTTGAAATCTTATAGCCCTCCGGTGGTGTCAGCGTAACTGCTCCTACATACCAGCCATTATTTCCTTTTGTTCCGGAAAGAGAAGCGTCATCTGCCACCGCATAGCTGACAGACCATTTTTTGGAAATGTTATCAGCTCCTTCAAGAGTATAATTATCATTACCGAGTGTAATGACTCTTGCGGTGTAAACACCGGTACTTACTGCTGTATTATTCTCATAAGAAAGTGTAAAAATATCATCCTTAACCGCATTGCTGACTTTGGCAGTTACACTTTGTTTCTGACCATTGTAAATAAAATCAGTTTTTTCATTCCATTGCAATTTAACAGGAAGTTTACCAATTGATGCTGTGGCAGAGGTCTGTTGTCCATTGTCTGCCAGTGTGTAATTCTCTTTATCCTTGCCGCCAAGTGTCAGTCCGGTAATTGTAACTGTCTTATTATCACCTGCTTTGGCATCAGTAAATGTGCCCGTGGCATTAACAGTCAGTGAATCACCCTCTAACAATCCATTTATTTCCACTTTGTTAAAATTCAGAATGTTTTTCACAGTTCCATCATATATTTTTCCCTGTGCTGTAATGCCTGAAACAGTTACAGCTTTTTTGGTAATGTTAAAGTTCTTTGAAAGTGAACCCTCATATCTGCCCATTCCTGTAATATTTATTGTGGCAGTTCCGGCATTCTGATTATTAACATAGTCAATCTTATAATCGGTATTTTTTTCTAATTCTTTGTCATTCAATGTTACAGTGACATCCGGTGTCTGCGCTTTGCCATTATAAGAATATGTTTCTTCAGAAGGCATAACAATCTTTGCACCTTTAATATTTAGTCCCGGCACTGTTATTTCATTGGATTTCACACCTTCACTGCACTTTTCTGTTGTTACAACACAATATATCTGACTGTGAATATCATCTTCCGTAAGCATATAAGTATTGGTTGTATCAGTTGTAGCAGTTTTTGTCTGAAGGACAGTATCCGCGCTCTCGCCTACACGATACCATGTATAGGTATAATTTCCGATTGCATTGACCCATTTATCAGTATCCACTGTAAAATTGGCAGTCAATGTGCTTCCGGCAGAAACTGAATCCGCTGTGACAATCAGGCTTCCCTGCAGGTTTGCCGGTACAATCTCAACATCATCATTTTTACCAATATCTCCGGTTATCAGCTTTCCGGCGTTGTCACCGGACATATATTGATAAGCATAACCGGAAGCCAATAGCTGGCTTGTGGTTGCATAGCCATCTTTGTTCCGTTGTGATATACCGTTACAAAAGTGTCCCCCTGACAGTCCAATTTTGCTGGCACTTAACTCATTCTTCTCCAGCCCCCATATTTCCATAGAATATGTGGTACTTTTAAATATTCCTCCCTGCACAGATAAATCAGCCTTATCGGCCCAGCACAGCGTGGCCGCTGATGAATAAGTACCAGTATATTCATAGATTCCACTAAGGATTGTAAGGCTTGCACCTTCTTGGCTGCGTATCAGACCACCATACGTATAACCTGTAATTTTACCTCCGCCGACACTGTCTATGATGGTTATATTTCCGTTTATTTTAAGAGTATATTCTTTTTCCGTTGTTGCAGTCGACCTAAGGGTCTTTCCATTCAAATCAAGTGTAAAATCCCCATCTAAGACCACACCGCCAAGTGTTTTTTCATCCTTTATCAGTTTCAAAGTACAGCCTGTCTCCTTTGCAGCTGCCTCGGCTGCAGCATCAAAGGTGGCATATGGTGTACTTGTTCCATCAGCCTTTATCACTTCTGCTACCGCCGACGTTGTGAGGGTCAAATGGACGATGTTGGATCCCGCATTATTATAAAAAGTTACCGTGCTCACTATAAAGTAATACTCGTAGGTTTTGTTTTCTTCTAAATTGTCAATCCTGATATCCACAGAACCATTGCTGATAGTTTCTAATTTTCTACCAGAAGCATCTCTAAATCCGTTTACGTTAGTAATCGGCGTGTCACTACGTACATAATGACAACAAAGCTTACCATCCTTTTTATTTGTCTCCGCGTGAATAATCGCAGAATCACCATACACCTCTGCCGTAACCGCAAGCAGAGTATCCTTTGTTGTAAGCATGGTTATGATATTATCACCGTCTGCAGAAACCGTCTGAGCGGTCACGGTCATTGCTTTCCCATCATTTAAACCGGTAGATGTCACGGAAATCTCTGTATTGCCACTGTTTTCCGGAAGATAACAGAGCATCGTACCATAGCCATACCGGTTATAACTGATAGCTGAAGGAGCATAAAATTCCCCATTATCCGCTAAAAGTTCTTTATTGTCCTGCATTACGGTTATGGAAGTAATGCCCAGATCCTTGCTGATTGCTGCACCATAAAACTCCAGCGTCACCGGATAAAGCGGTATACCGACCTCAATATTGATTTTTGATGAACTGTTATTGACTGATACAGTCTTTTGATATTCTTTACCATCTATCGTAAAAACAAAGGTCTGTTCACCTACAAAGCTGTTTTTGGTAACAAAGCTGACACTTCCTTCTGCTTTTCCGTAATGTGAAATAAAAACCTTCGTACTTTCCGTTATCACTTTGTTATCATCACCATATGTGATTTTTGCCGTTGTGTCCTTTATTAAGCTGCCATCATAAATTGTAAAATTAAGCGTATATTTCCCGGAACTGATGTTATCATTGCTTCCTAATGTAATCTCACCATTCAGGTTAAGAGCGACATCTTCAGAAATCTCAATCTTACCCGGCTTGGCAGGAACATCTAAATAAACATTTCCATAACCGATATTGCCGTTGGCAGTTACATCTCCACCGGTTATACGGATAGTATTATAAGGAAGTACCGCATACTGATGAATTGACTGATCCCGGCCTACACCGATTGCAGCAGCCTTTTCCCCTGCATTCGCAGTGACCATACCACCACTTATAGTAATGGAGTTAACATTACCATTGAATCCTCCACCGATACCGGCTCCATATGAACCACCTGTAGCAGTGACTGTACCTCCTGTGATCTTGATATCGGAACCACTTTCTCCAATCGTACCTCCAATACCGGCCGCCTGATAGCCGCCGGTAGCATTAATCGTGCCTCCCTCAATAATGATATTGCCGACGTATATATTGGTAATATCACTGGTAATCCTTGCCATTCCACCGATTCCGGCACCACCATAACTGCCAAACTGTTTGCTGCCATAGCCGCCAACAGCGGTAAGTGTACCTGTACTGGCTGAAGTAATACGAAGGGTGGCTTTTGTCTGTCCCATGACCTCAATACCTGCACTACCCCAGCCTGTAGCCTTCAGGTTATTCTCACCCTTTACGGTAAGGTTTAAGGTTGCTCCATAACCCACGCTGATACAGGAGCTGATATCCTCTGATTTGGTAATATTAAGATTCTCGATTGTCAGATCTACCGTCACACCATTGCTGATATAAATACCGTTTGTGGTGGTTCCTGTCAGTGTCTTTCCATTAAAGTCATTAACATTATCCTCATTAATAACAATATAGTCAGAATAAACTACACCGAAACTTGTTTTTTCGGTATTCATCTTACTGACATCCAGTTTCTCACTGTCTGATGCTGCAATAACTGTGTCATTATTTTGCTTTTCCTCTGCTCTTACTTTCAAGCCTGATATATCCACAGTCATGGCAATCATCAGTCCGGCCAGAATTAATGCCGTTGCCCTTCTCATTTTCTTCATCAATCTCTGCATTTTCATATTGTAATATCCTCTCTAACTCTTTGCAAAACCAACTATCATTTTCTTTAACAGAACCAGTTCTGTTGTATAATCCTTATTCTCCTTGGCACCCCATATAAAATCTCCTGCGTAATGGGTACAGGCTGCCATCATTGAATGTAATGTCACTCGAAAAAAAACATCTTCCGGAATATCTGTGCGGAACGATTTATCCTCCTTAGCCTTCTCATACATCAGATGAAATCTGGTATTGGCAGAGCCCAGGGACAATCTGAAAACTTCCAGTTGTTCCTCCGAAGCATTTTCATGCGTCACATAATAGTTAAAATTATCGTTATATTGCAACAAATCCTTATGATGGTGATACATGTCTATATAGCTGTCCAATGTAAAAACAAACCTGTCTATTGCAGGTATATCGCTGATTGACGAAATCGGACGTTTCTCATCAAGTTCATCAAAGTACGCCTTCCATTTGGCGGCGCATACTGCTATTACAAGTTCCAGTTTGCTTGGATAGTGGCGGAATAAGGTTGCACGTCCCATTCCGGCAGCCTCCGCTATTTCACCCATACTGACCGATTCAATTTTCTTCTCGACAAAAAAATTAAAAGCCGTATCAATGATTTTCAGCTTTCTTTCAATTTCATTTTGTAACCTTTTTGGCATATTAATTAATTTTTCCATTTTGAGACACCTCGTATCATTTATTATATACTGCGGTCTGGTAAAAGTCAATTTTTACCGGAACACAAATCTGTCCTTATGTAGATTTCTTTTTTCTTTACATAAAAAGAGACGGTCGAATCCGTCTCTTAAATTACATTGCTTTTTTCCTTGTTTCCTCAAAACTCATATTAACCAGCATTTTAACCATATCATCAGGTGCCGTTCCGTCAAGTGCTATTGTAATCCAGTTGGTCTTATTCATATGATATGCAGGGTAAAATCCCGGTGTGTTCCATAAGCCGGATATCAGCACCGGTTCTGCTTTCACATTCACAATATCAATCATTTTTTCTGAATCTGTCCCAAGTCTGTTTTGGGGAATTTTCATTGCAATAGCAAACCATTTATTGTTATCCGCATGGCGGAACACTCCGTTTTCCCTGTCACGTTTCCATGGATAATCAGGTCTGACTTTGTATGTTTTATAAATATATTCTTCAAGTTCTTTCCGGGTCATAATACTTCTATCCTACAATTCCTTAAAATATGGACATATATTCTCGTATGTACCGTCTTTCATTCTGAAACCATGAGGAATCGTTCCAAGCTGCTTAAATCCGACTCGTTCATATAGGTGTCTTGCGTGGACGTTACTTTCAACCACGGCGTTAAACTGCAGTACCTTAAATCCCAGTTCTTTTGCCTGTAATAGACAGTCTGTTACCAGTTTTTCACCGATATGCAGACCACGGCATTATCATCGACTGCAACTCCGTTCTCAACAACTTCATTCCATATTGTCACCATTGAATTTATGTCTTTATTATCGTATTTTCTGACTAACACTTCTCTTGTACCTCTTTATAACATCATATTAACAGCCACACCTGCTCCTCCGGTGTCCACAGAGACTGATACAGGTTGTACGTTAACCACACCGGGACTTGAAGTGACAACAACATTACTGTCACCCTTTCCTTTTTCAAGACTTTCAAATAACGATTTTAAATATTCCGCGTCAGCTCTTACAATTTCACGCATTTCACTGTTACGATGTTTAGTTTTTAACTGCTTATGCTCTTCAGGTGTCATTTCTTTGCCCGGAAGCATTATCGCTTCCGTCAATTCTTCCATCCCCATATCACCGTATTCAGAATTAATCTTTTGTTCCAGTTTATACATAAGCTTCGCTAACTCATCAATTGTAAGTTCTGCTTCATCATCCGCCGTTTCTGTTTCATCAGCAAAGTCCTCATCTAACTCTGTTTCCGGATTTTTACCGGCTTCGTATACTTTATCAAAATCTTCATTCTGGCATACCTTTATAAGTTCTTCCTCTTCAAGATGTCTGGCTTTTTTCTTTGCAACACGCTCCATTGCTTTTGCGTGCGCTATTGCTGCATCAATTTCTGTAGTATCGCCTTCGGTTTTTCTTTTTTCATTTTTTAGACGTAATGCCTCACGTCTCGCCTGTCCTGCTACCTGCTTTGCAGCATAAGAAGTCTTACTTCTTATTATTTTTGCTGAAAGGCTTTTAAACCTGTATTTAAGTTTCTTTAACTTAAGAGCGGTGGCTTGTGCTTTTTGTCTCTGAATCCTTATCCGCTCACCATAACTCTGGGTGCTGTCAATCACAGAAACAGTCTGCGTCATGTCCACACACCTGAAATCAGAATTCAGTTCCGTTTTGGAAAGCATCCTTAATTTAGTATTAAGTTCTTTATTACCGGTCAAATTTTTATTGTGGGAGCCTGTTCTTTTCCCTGAATATGCCGAATCGGACCCCGTTTTAAAAAATGTACCCGAAACCGAAATCATTTCCATCACCTGCCAATTTTTTTAACAACTACTTTATTCTTTTTATCGGCAGTTTCTTAAGAATTGTTAATGCATATCGGTAAGCCGTATTTCTTTTTAATTAGGCATAATACCGGTGAACATTATCGTATTTATATCGCTGTACAATGTGTCTGTATATACTCTGACAGGGTGGTGTATATATCGTTATCACTCTTACCAAACCTACTTGTTCCGTAATATTTATCGTCGATTAAAATAAATCCATCTTCCCTGAATGTAACCGTTACGCCTTCAAACATCAGGTCTATATAGACACTTGCACCACCCGGTGATATTCTGTTCACACTTGATTCTTTTTTCCGGTACAATTTTGTATTTCCAATAATTTCTTTAATCTTTTTATGTTGTTCGCTGTCCTTTTTCACGCTGTACATCTTAGTATCAATCTTGGGATATGCTTTTCCGTCTATGTAATTCAATCCTGTTGAATTGATAATAATCGTTACATCTGAATCTAAATCGATAGCTTCAGAATCTTTGACAGGAAGTTTATAAATAGTAAATAAACCCGCTAAAACTAATACCGCAAGAATTATTATGATAATATGTTTTTTCTTCATACTATCCCTCCTTTTTATGTGAATATGTAATATGGCCTCGCAGCTTTAATTGTTATAATCCTGTCAAATATTTTACCATCCATATATATTTTTGTAAACCAAGTTTGCATGAATGGTAAAAAAATGAAAGATTTTGTACTTTTTTCGGGTGTTTTTATTGATTCGTTCCAAAATAATATACTTTTTTAGAATAAGTAAGTCCGATTTTATAATTGTATCTCTAAAAAAACATTGACATATCACCTTACATCAATATAATAAGTGGTAGTACCAAGTGGTGCTACCACTTATTATATTGACAGAATGGAGATTACCATGGCAAAACAAAGTGAAAATATGGAATACCAGAAAGCCATTAATCATATTGTCCAAATGGTAAAAGATGGTCAGTTAATCGTAGGCAGTAAAATACCGTCCGAACGTGATTTATCCGAATCACTTGGTATTGGAAGAAATTCTACAAGAGAAGCTATAAGCATTTTACGAGGTATGGGACTGGTTGAAAGCCGCCATGGTTCCGGCAATTACATTGCCAAAGATTCCGGTGCTGCTATCAGAAGTATGATAGCTCTGATGTTAGCATTAAAAACTGTTTCAGAGTATGATTTACTGGAATTTAGAAGATACTTTTCCCATATTGTTGTTGACTGCGTAATGAAAAAGGGAATTTCTGAAAAAAGAAAAGAACAATTATATTCGATTATTGATAAGATGAAAACCGCAAACGGCCAGGACTTGGTAAGATTGGATTTTGAATTTCATGTCGGACTCATAGAATGTACCGAAAACCCTCTTCTAATCACTGTCTCAAGACCTGTAGCCGAGTTATATATCAAGTCAATGTCCAATGTAATTGAGAATGCCGATGAAATGATAAGAGAAAAACTTTTATCTTTACATACAAGTATACTGGACAATCTTGTTAATCAGGATGAGACTGCCAGTACCGATTCTTTTAATCAACATTATGACTTAGTTGAAAACCGCTTAGGAGGAATACATTAATGGAAACAGTTATTAAATTACCTGACGTTGAAGCCGTACAGAATTTTGTAAAAGTAGCAACTGAAACTGATTGTGATGTCCTTGTCTCAAAGGAAGGATATAAATACATAATTGATGGTACATCAATCCTTGGTATGTTAAATGTTGTAGGAGCCAGAATCATCGTTAAATGTCTGGCAGCTAATAAAGGTTTTAAAAATATGCTTGAACAATATAATGTTCAGTAGATTTTTTTACATATTTTTCGTTTTTTAAATAACCCTTTTCCCCCCAAATATGAGGCAGGATTCTGCCTCTTTACAATCAAAGCGGACTTGCCGGTCCGCTTTTTTATTTTGTTAAAACTCCTGAGTTTTTCCCTTTTGGGTAGAGATTCACGGACGGCGGTAATGGGAATCTCTACCTTTTCGCCCGTTTTTTCGCTTTTTGGGTAGAGATTTCCGGACGGCGGCTACAGGATTCTCTACCTTTTTCCCGGGTTTTCCGCCTTTTGGGTAGAGATTTTCGGACGGCGGCTACAGGATTCTCTACCTTTTCAGCCGATTTCCGCCTTTTGGGTAGAGATTTCCGGATGGCGGCTACAGGATTCTCTACCTATTTCCGGGATTTCCGCCTTTTGGGTAGAGATTTCCAACCAGCGACTACAGGAATCTCTACCTTTTCGGCCGATTTCCGACTTTTGGGTAGAGATTTCCTAACGGCGGCTACAGGAATCTCTACCTTTTCGACCGAATTTCGCTTTTTGGGTAGAGATTTCCTAACGGTGGCTACAGGATTCTCTACCTCTTTCCGGGTTTTCCGCTTTTTGGGTAGAGATTCACGGACGGCAGCTATAGGATTCTCTACCTTATCACCTGCACTTCCATTTGCACAAAAAATAGTCTGCGGCACGATGTACCTCCTACTGATACACCGTACCGCAGACCACAAGGTCTTATATCCAGTGACCCACAGTGACCCACTTTTAAATTGCGGAAAGTCCCTGTTTTAGGGCATAAAAATAAGCGCGAGACGGGGTGAGACGGTATAAGAAAAAGGTCCGGTGGACCTTTTTCCCGTCGAACCGACCGAAGGCGACTTTAGGAGCCTGAGATCCGAA
>UMAL01022008.1_pt1 | contig 11613 bp, 9 predicted proteins | sample 1963691 | NCBI WGS metagenome assembly UMAL01 (sample SAMEA4835914, study PRJEB28245) | human gut metagenome | biome: gut microbiome; material: fecal sample | place: Denmark | collected 2008
GGAAGCTCGATATTTCTTGCAATCAGGTTACGTCTTCCACAAAACAGCTTCATATTATGAATGGGGTCATCACCTGATGTAATGTTGATAAGAACCTGATAGGAACCATCCTGTTTTACGTCAGCCTTGAAGACGAGAACTGCACGTTCATTACCTGTCTCTACGCCATCAGAAGTAGTATGAGCAAAGCTGCCTACATCTTTTACAGCGGAGGCTCTTAGATTCCATCCTCCAAGATAGAGAGACTGCTCTGAATGGGTCTTACCCGGTATATGAAGAGGATCAACGAATCCAAATCCTGTTTCTTCTTTATAATAAGTCTGGGCGGTTATCTGTTCTTCGCCCAATTGGAATATCTTATGATACATGTTGTATTTTCCCCCTGTGGTTACTTCGCCATATAAATTGTGTCAAGTATGTTTGTAAACAAGCATATTCTGCCTCAATTTGCATGGCTCTGAATAATTATATATAGTTTAGCATGTTGATTCTGGCAAATTCAACGCAAAATAGGATAGAAGATATGCATAAGTGGTCAGAAATAAGTACGTTAAAGCATTGTCAAAATCGTAAATTTGTGGTTTCATAAGATATGAGAAAATGACAAAGGAGATTATGATTATGCCAGTATTTGATTTCAGCAATAATTCATCCAATGAAAATACAGAACCCGTTTGCACATATACAACTTTTATGAGCAATGCAAAGGAAAAGACACCACAGGAGCCGATCTTTGTATTGGATAATTCCAAAAGACAATGGGCACATCATGCTATAGGTAAGTTCACCAATCAGATCTTTCGTACTTCATTTGAATTTAAAGATGAGGGAGAGACTTACATAGCTGATATTCTGAAGGTAGATTCCCGCTTTGCCAGCCTTTTAAAATGGCTGGGAGAGAATCACATCAATGTTCGCCTGTCCGGTGAGAATCAGGAGAACGGATACGCAGTATACAAGATTCGTGAAACTGCTTTTGGTGGCGGTACGAAGTTGTCTGCGGAGGATGGCTTCTTACAGTTTATGATTGAGAGATTACTGTCCAGCAGCGCTGCCGTTGAGACAGAAGAGGACGAGGATGCAGATGAGTCAGGAGATAATATGAAGCTTACGAGTCTGCAGAGTATTTCCGACTTTATGACCTGTGCGGGCAGAACATTACCTGATAATATCAGATTATGGGCAAGAAGAAATCTGGCTGTAGCACGTTCCCAGGAGGTATCTCCGGAAGAAAGACGTCATGCACAGCGTGCTTTATCCATTATGATGAATGTGCAGTGGAAGAGCAATTATTTTGAAGCAATTGACCCGGTAGAAGCACGTAAGATCCTTGACGAAGAGTTGTATGGTATGGAGCGTGTAAAACAGCGTATCATGGAAACGATTATCCAGATTAACCGTACACATACACTTCCGGCTTATGGTATTCTGCTGGTCGGACCTGCGGGAACCGGTAAATCACAGATTGCTTATGCGGTGGCAAGAATCCTGAAACTGCCCTGGACAACACTGGACATGAGCTCTATTAATGACCCTGAACAGTTGACCGGAAGTTCCAGAATCTATGCCAATGCCAAGCCGGGTATTATTATGGAAGCCTTCTCTATGGCAGGAGAATCCAACCTTGTATTCATTATCAATGAGCTGGATAAAGCAGCATCTGGAAAAGGCAATGGTAATCCGGCAGATGTATTGTTGACTCTTCTGGACAATCTTGGATTTACAGATAATTATATGGAATGTATGGTTCCGACTGTGGGTGTATATCCAATTGCAACTGCAAATAATAAGGATCAGATCAGTGCACCGCTAATGTCACGTTTTGCAGTCATTGATATTCCTGATTACACACCGGAAGAAAAGAAGATCATCTTCTCCAGATTTGCATTACCTAAGGTATTGAAGCGAATCGGACTTCAGGAATGTGAGTGTGTGATTACAGAAGAAGGTCTGGATGCTGTTGTAGAGCAGTTTGCGCATACTTCAGGTATTCGTGATCTGGAGCAGGCGGCAGAACATCTGGCAGCGAATGCACTTTATCAGATTGAGGTTGACCATGTATCACAGGTTACATTTGGCGCAGAAGAAGTAAAGAAGCTGTTTGCATAACAGATATTTGGGAGTAGGAGCAGTAATTTGCTCCTATTTCTGTATAAAAGAGGATGATACAATGAAAGTAGTAGTTGCGATTGATTCATTAAAGGGCAGTCTGACCTCACTGGAGGCAGGAGAAGCCATTCAGGAAGGAATATTGCGCGCCATATCAGATGCAGAGGTCATTGTAAGACCGTTAGCAGATGGCGGCGAAGGCACAGTAGAAGCACTTACCAGGGGAATGAATGGAAGGTATGAAAAGATAACGGTTACAGATCCATTGGGTAGACCGACAGATGCAGTATATGGAATTTTGGAGGACTTACATACAGCAATTATAGAGATGTCAGCCGCCGCTGGAATTACACTGATTGATGCAAAAGACAGAAATCCCATGAATACTACAACATATGGTGTAGGTGAGATGATTAAGGACGCTATAGGTAAGGGTTGCCGTCATTTTTTCATAGGTATCGGTGGAAGTGCAACCAATGATGGTGGTATTGGCATGTTACAGGCTCTTGGGTATGGAATGCTTGATACAGAGGGCAAACAGGTGTCTTTGGGTGCGAAGGGACTGGCAGAACTGGTGTCTATTACGGATGAGGATGTATTACCAGAGTTAAAAGAATGTACTTTTCAGATTGCATGTGACGTGAAGAATCCACTTTGTGGAGAGCTGGGATGCAGCGCCATATTTGGACCTCAGAAAGGGGCAACACCTGATATGATCGCTCAAATGGATAGCTGGCTTGGCAAGTATGCGCTGCTTACTGCAAATCGTTATAAAAAGGCTGACTCCAATTATCCTGGAACGGGTGCGGCTGGCGGTATGGGCTTTGCCTTTTTATCCTATATGAATGCAGAATTAAGGTCGGGTGTACAGATTGTTCTGGAAGAGACGAAGCTGGAAGAATATGTGAAGGATGCAGATATTGTCGTGACAGGAGAAGGCTGTCTGGATGGACAGTCTGTTATGGGAAAAGCGCCAATAGGAGTCGCAGCACTGGCTAAGAAGCATCATAAGAAAGTCATAGCATTTGCCGGTTGTGTGACAGAGGATGCAAAGGTGTGCAACCAGAATGGAATTGATGCCTTTTTCCCAATATTACGAAATGTAGTCACAAGAGAAGAAGCAATGCATACGGATAATGCACACAGGAATATGACGGATACCGCAGAGCAGGTATTTCGATTGATAAAGGAAATCATGAATGAAGTATAAATATATTGAAAACAAAAGTGCGAAAGCTTGTTATTGCAAACTTTCGCACTTTTTTTGAGTGTTTCTGCTTCCTTGAACGATTATAGAAGAAAGAGTATTATTTATAGTTATTTGTCGTGATCTGATAAATGCTCCAGGGCATATGCGATACATTGGTTGATGAATTCATTACGGCTTATTTGTGCATGTTCCGCAGCAGAATCAACGGTTTTAAGCAACTCTGAATTCAAGCGTATGGATATAACCTCTTTCTCTGGTTTGAATGGCTTAAATTACTGCATGGTAATATCTCCTTATTTGACACAGCTTAGTGGTTCTGAATAGTTATATTATATGTATTTTTAAACTATAAATATATATTCCGAATTGTAATCAAATATCAATTACTATTACGATTACAAGTAAAGGAGTGTGAGACAGATGGATGAAAACAGAATAGAAATGATTGAACAGATGGAAGCTGAGATTGTCAGGGAGAGACAAGAGCAGGAGAAGTAAAGCAGCAAGGTTCAAATATAGTTGGTTATAAGCAAAACTTATAACCAACTATATTTTTTTGCTATTATACAAATTCCTACTAATGCGGTATGATTACATCTATCAGAAATACAGAGAGGATGAATCACATGGCAGAGATTGTATTCGAAAATTTATCGAAGCGGTTTACCACCAAAGATGGAACGGTCGAAGCGCTGAAAAATATTAACCTTTCCATTGAGAAAGGAGATATATATGGAATTATCGGTATGTCCGGTGCCGGCAAATCTACTTTGGTACGATGTATCAATCTGCTGGAGAGACCCACAGAGGGTAAGGTTTATGTTGAGGGGGAAGAACTCACTGCCATGTCACCGAAGGAGCTTAGGCAGAGACGTAAGAAGATAGGAATGATTTTCCAGCAGTTCAACCTGTTCGCAGCGAGAACGGTGTATGAGAATATTGCTTTTCCACTTAGAAAGTCTAAATTATCCAAAAAGGAAAAGCAGGAGAAAGTGAAGCAGTTATTGAAGCTGGTAGAGCTTGAAGAGAAAGCTGATGTATATCCTTCACAGCTCTCAGGAGGACAGAAACAGAGAGTGGCAATCGCAAGGGCGCTTGCCAGTGATCCCCAGATACTTCTCAGTGATGAATCCACCAGTGCATTAGATCCCAAGACAACGAAAGCGATTCTGGAACTTCTCAAGAAAGTCAATAAGGAACTGGGAATTACAATCGTAGTCATTACACATGAGATGCAGGTCATTAAGGATATATGTGACAGAGTAGCAGTCATGAAAGGCGGCGCTGTTGTAGAGAGTGGTAAGGTATTTGATATTTTTGCCAATCCCAAAGAAGCCATAACCCGTGAATTTGTGGAGAATACAACGAACCTTTCCAAGATAACAGAGCTGGTCGAGACACATAAGGAATTGTTGAACATACAGCCGGGTGAAGTAGTACTGAGATCCAGTTATATAAAGAGGGATGTTTCAGAAGCACTGGTTTCCCAGATATCAAGGAAGTTCGAGCTGAATGTCAATATTATCTTTGGCAACATTGAGCTGATAGGTGGTAATCCGATAGGTGGTCTGGTATCTATCGTGCAGGGCGATGCAGAGCAGATTGATGCAGCAATCGAATATCTGAAGGATAAGAATGTAGGAGTGGAGGTGATTTTTGATGGCAGAGTTTCTAAATAAGATCATACCGAATGTCATGGCGAGGACAGATATTTTCTGGGAAAGCTTTCGTGATACGTTTATCATGGTAGGCTGGGCTGGTGGCATATCATTCCTGATTGGTATTATACTTGGAATCACATTGATTGTGACCAGACCATCCGGAATCGTCCCTAACCAGTTGATATATCAGGTGATAGATAAAATCGTGAATTTCTTCCGTTCCATACCGTTTATCATTCTTCTGGTAGGACTTGTTCCACTCAGCAGAGCAATCATGGGAACAGGAATCGGTGTAAAAGGCGCAATCGTGCCGCTTATCTTTGGATGCGCACCATTCTTTACCAGACAGATGGAAACAGCAATGTCGGATGTAAATCTGGGATTGATCGAGGCTGCACAGTCTATGGGACTGAGTAACCTGGAGATTATCTGGAGCGTATATCTGAAAGAAAGCATCGCAGGCATCGCCAGAGGAACTACTATTACAATCATCAGTCTGATTGGACTGACAGCTATGGCAGGAGCAGTCGGAGCCGGTGGACTGGGTAATTTCGCTATTATGTACGGACACGACAGAAACATGCCGGATGTCACTTACACAACAGTAGTTGTTCTGGTAGTGATTGTAACCGTCATACAGATTATTGGTAATCATATTGCAAAGAAAAATACACATTAAATAAACGAGGAGAATCATTATGAAAAAGAAATTATTAGCAACAGTACTTACAGCAGCATTGGCATTTGGAGCCATTACAGGATGCGGAAGCCAGAAAACAGAAGAGACAGCAGCAACAGACAGTAATTCAGCGACAACAACAAGTGAGACAACAGCTTCCACCCAGGAAGCAGAAGCGGCAAAAGATGGCGAAACTCGTGTAGTGAAGCTTGGTCTGACAGGTGTTATCTATGAAGATATCTGGAATCCAATCAAGGAGAAGTTAGCAGGAGAAGGCATTGATCTTCAGTATGTGCAGTTCTCTGATTTCTCACTTCCTAATGCAGCACTGGATGCAGGAGAGATTGACATCAATGCATTCCAGCATCATGCATATTTCAATAATGATACAGAGAAGAACGGATATGACCTTACAGCAATCGGTGATACTTTCATCATTGCAATGAATATCTATTCTGATCAGATTCAGTCCATTGATGAATTAAAGGATGGTGATACCGTTGCAATTCCTGATGATGCATCCAACGGTGGACGTGCGCTGAAGGTGTTAGAGTCAGCAGGTATCATTGAGATTGACCCAGATGCAGGAGCCAATCCTACAGTATCAGATATTACCAATTATAAAGTACAGGTAGATATTACAGAGCTTGGTGCATCTACAATCCCTTCCGTAATTCCTGACTTTACCATTGCAGTTGTAAATGGTAACTATGCATTAGATTACGGCATTGATCCTTCTACTGCTATTTTCAAGGAATCAGAATATGATGACGACAGCTATTTCTGCCTGATCGCAGTTAAGAGTGGGAACGCAGACGATCCTGTATATCAGGAAATTGTTAAGCTTTTCCAGTCTGAAGAAACTAAGCAGATCTTTGAAAATAAGTTCGGTGGTTATTTCGTTCCTGCATGGGAAGCTAAGACCAAATAATCAGGGAGTTGATAGTGTGAAAAAACCATATATGGTAGTTTTTTCACACACGAGATTTGTGTCTGCGTATACTTGACACAAACTCGATATGCACAGAAATGAGGAATAACATGAGAGAAGAATTATTAAAGATCATCGGTGATGAGAGCCGTATAATTACAGATAACATTGAGAGAAAGTATCTGTCTGACAATCTGGAGCGGCGTATCGGAAGTGCCGGGGCAGTTGTATTCCCGGTATCGACACAGGAAGTAAGCGAATTGTTGAAATATGCGTATACGAATCAGATACCCGTAACACCCAGAGGCGCAGGTACCAATCTGGTCGGCTCAACAGTTCCTCATGGCGATGGAATTGTAATTGATGTTTCACTTATGAATCATATATTAGAGCTTGACGAGGAGACCTTTACAGCAACAGTGGAACCTGGTGTGATCTTACAGGATTTGCAGGCATTTGTTGAATCAAAAGGCTTATTCTATCCGCCTGATCCGGGTGAAAAGAAAGCATCTATCGGTGGCAATATCAGCACCAATGCAGGCGGCATGAGAGCTGTAAAATACGGCGTGACCCGTGATTATGTCATGGGGCTGGAAGTGGTTCTGGCAGATGGTACTGTCCTTACGGCAGGGGGTAAGAACCGCAAGGATACAACAGGACTTGACCTGAAAGAAATTGTAATCGGTTCAGAGGGAACTCTTGCAATTATTACGAAATGTGTATTAAAATTAATTCCAAAGCCGGAGAAAAGCATCAGCATCCTGGTGGGATATGAATCTCTGAAAGCCGGTATCGAAAGTGTCCAGAAGATTATTCAGGCAAATATCAATCCGACAGCCATTGAGTTTATTGAGAGAAAGGTAGTGCAGCTTGGAGAAGATTTCCTGCATTTACAGTTTCCTTTGACAGATGCGAAGGCATACTTACTTCTTACTTTTGATGGAAAAGAATCAGAAATCACAGAGAATATCAAGATTGCGGAGAAAGTGACCAGACGGGCAGGAGCCAAGGCATTCCTGGCACTGGAAGATCCTGAGGTAGCAGCAAATGTCTGGAGAATCCGTGGCTGCCTTGTGAAATCTGTAGAAGCAGTTTCAGAGCAGGAGCCACTGGATATGGTCGTTCCAATCAACCAGATTGACACCTTTGTTAATTTCATCAATGAATATGAGAAGCAGTGCGGAATGAGAATGATCAGCTTCGGACATGCAGGAGACGGTAATGTACATCTGTGTGTAGTCAGAGGTGACAGGGATGATGCCACATGGGCGAAGGAGCTGGATGCCAACCTGACTGTCCTTTACAGAAAATGTACAGAGCTTGGCGGACTGGCAAGTGGTGAACACGGCATTGGACTGAGTAAACAGAAGTATATGCTGGAAGCTGCGAACCCGGCTAATATCGCACTGATGAAGCGTGTGAAGGCAGCTTTTGATGAAAAAGGCATTTTGAATCCGGGAATTTCCTATGATGCGTAGAAAAAAGAAATGGAAGTGTATGTATGAAACCTTTAAGTGATAAAACGGCAGGATTTACCGATTCTGTAATCCGTAGAATGACAAGAGTATCAAACCAGTATGGAGCAATTAACTTATCTCAGGGATTTCCTGATTTTGACCCACCAAAGGAAATCACAGATAAATTATCCGAACTTGCCCATATCGGACCTCATCAGTATGCAACCACATGGGGATCACAGACAATCAGGGAAGCGCTTGCCAGAAAACAGAAGCATTTCTCAGGAATGGACGTAGATCCCAATCAGGAGATCGTAGTGACCTGTGGTGGAACAGAAGCCATGATGGCTGCAATGCTTACGGTATGTAATCCCGGTGATAAAGTAGTAGTCTTTTCCCCATTTTATGAGAATTACGGTGCGGATGCAATTCTGTCAGGTGCAGAGCCAATCTATGTACCGCTGGTTCCTCCTGCTTTTTCCTTCGATCCGAATGTGTTGGAGGATGCGTTCAGACAACCGGGTGTAAAGGCGCTGATCCTGTGTAATCCTTCCAATCCAAGCGGCAAGGTATTCACCAGGGAAGAACTGACGATCATTGCAGATCTGGCGAAAAAGTATGATCTCTATGTTATTACGGATGAAGTATATGAACATATCCTGTACAAGCCGCATGAGCATGTATACATGGCAACACTTCCCGGTATGAGGGAACGAACAATCATATGCAGTTCCTTATCCAAGACCTATTCCATCACCGGATGGCGGATAGGATATGTCATTGCATCACCTGATATTACGGAACGTGTCAAGAAAGTGCATGATTTCCTTACAATCGGTGCTGCAGCTCCACTTATGGAAGCAGTCGTTGTCGGACTGAACTTCGGGGATGAATATTATGAAGAACTTCAGCAGCATTATACGCATATGAAAGAGCTGTTCTGCAAAGGCTTACGTGACATAGGACTTTCCTTCGTTGAGCCGCAGGGTGCATATTATGTAATGGTCGATATCAGCGAATTTGGTTATGGCAATGACTATGATTTCGCAGTAGATCTGGCGAGAAAAGTCGGAGTTGGTTCCGTACCGGGCTCCAGCTTCTTTAAGGAAGATGTCCACGATTATGTGAGATTCCATTTTGCCAAGAAAGACGAAACACTGAAAGCAGCCCTGGATAGGCTGGCAGAAATCAGAAATAAGATGAAATAATAATACAGCCTCTACTGGTCAACAGATCAGTAGAGTTTTTTTTACATGATTTTTACATAAGCATGTATTGAGATATGAGTGAAAATTCGGTAGAATATAAGAAAAGAAGGGGGTATAAGCAAAAGATGAAGTTAAACACAAAACAAACTATCAAAATTGGTTTTGCATTTTTGTCTATCTGTGCCTTTTGGCAGATGTACAATAGTGTAATTCCGCTGATCCTTACTAACACATTCCACATGAATGAGACTTTCTCAGGTGCGATCATGGCGGCAGATAATGTACTTGCACTTTTCCTGTTACCGTTATTTGGAGGGCTCTCTGATAAATGTACAGCCAGAATGGGAAGACGTAAGCCATTTATCCTGTGTGGAACGGTTGCAGCGGTGTTCTTAATGCTTCTGATTCCATATCTGGATAATCTGTTCTTTCAGACACACTCCAATCTGGTGCAGGTGTTATTTGTAGTGATTCTTGGCTGTCTTCTGGTTGCCATGGGAACATACCGTAGTCCTGCAGTTGCATTAATGCCTGATGTGACACCTAAGCCACTAAGAAGTAAAGGAAATGCCATTATTAATCTGATGGGAGCGTTGGGTGGAATCGCATATCTGATTATTGCCAGTGTCCTGTATTCTTCTAAGAGAACTGAGGGTATGGAGCATGTGGATTATATGCCGTTGTTTATGATTGTGTCAGGTATTATGATTATAGCTCTCTGCATTGTGATGTTCGCAGTAGATGAGGCTATGCTTAGTCTTGAGATGAAGGAATATGAGAATGCGCATCCGGAAGAGAATCTGGCTGAGACTGACAGTGAATCCGGGGAAGAGAAGCTTCCACAGGATGTAAAATGCAGCCTTGCTTTTCTGCTCTGCTCTATTGCACTCTGGTTCATTGCATATAATGGTGTAGAGACATGGTTTACAACCTACGCAGCCAAGATGTGGGGGATGAGCCTTGGTGGGGCTTCCATGTGTCTTACGATTGCAACTGGAGGGGCGATCGTTTCCTATATTCCGGTAGCCCAGCTTGCAAGTAAGATTGGGCGCAGACGCACCATTCAGTCAGGAGTATTGCTGCTTGCAAGCTGCTTTATTGTTGCATTTGTGTACACAATGCTGTCTGACATGTTCCACAGCTGGTTATATGTTGTATTTTTCTTCGTTGGACTTGCCTGGGCGGCAATTAACGTAAACAGTCTGCCCATGGTGCTAGAAATGTGTAAAGGCAGCGAGGTTGGTAAGTTCACAGGTCTGTATTATACGTTCAGTATGACGGCACAGATCATTACACCGATTCTTGCAGGATTTTTACTAAAGCATGTGGGATATCGCACATTGTTCCCATATGCGGCAATATTCAGTTTCGCAGCATTCTGTACTATGCTTATGGTGAAGCATGGAGATACTAAGGTAGAAGCCAAACGTGGATTGGAAGCGTTTGATATAGAAGATTAAGGAGGACAGGGTCATGTCATTTGAGAATTTTAAGAAAAAAGATACACCGCTTGTATGGGCACATAGAGGAGCAAGCGGATATGCACCAGAGAATACGATTGAGTCATTTCGGCTGGCAATAGAGCAGGGAGCTGACGGTATAGAGCTGGATGTGCAGCTTACGAAAGATGATGTACTTGTGGTTATTCATGATGAATGGATTGACCGCACCAGCGATGGAAAAGGCTGGGTAAAGGATTATACCTTTGAAGAGCTTAGAAAATTCAACTATAACAGGACTTGTCCGAAATATGAGCATGCGGACATTCCTACGCTGCGTGAGGTGTATGAGCTGATAAAGCCCACGAAGCTTACCATTAATGTGGAGATTAAGTCAGGCGTTGTATTCTATCCGGAAATCGAGCGTAAAGTCATTGCACTGACCAGAGAAATGGGAATGGAAGACAGAGTATTGTATTCTTCCTTCAACCATTATACCTGTGTAAAGCTTCATGAATTAGACCCGGACTGCTATGTAGGATTCTTATATGCAGATGGTCCGATTGACGTGGCTTCTTATGCAAAGAAACATGGTGCAAATGCACTGCATCCGGCACTTTATAATCTTCAGTATCCCAATTATATGCAGGATGCAGCCAGAAACGGTCTGGATGTCAATACATGGACTGTGAATGAGAAAGAGCACATGGCACTTGCCTGCCGGTTTGGGGTAAATGCGATTATTACCAATTACCCGGATGTGACTAGACAGGTAATTGCAGACTTTATGCGCTGATTCGTGTTTTTATATAATATAAAATGGTTTCATCAAGAAGTGAAAGAAGAGGATACCACAAATCATTGTTTTGATGATTCGATGGTATCCTCTTTGTGGATTTCAGAATTTGTTTCTCAGCTT
>UMAL01017508.1_pt1 | contig 11612 bp, 9 predicted proteins | sample 1963691 | NCBI WGS metagenome assembly UMAL01 (sample SAMEA4835914, study PRJEB28245) | human gut metagenome | biome: gut microbiome; material: fecal sample | place: Denmark | collected 2008
TCTGCACTGGTGGTGGCCTCAACTCTGCCGCGCACCTCAGTGCCGCCCGTATGATTGCTTGCGTTTAATTCGCCGTAGGCTGTATTGCAGATTTTGCAGACAGCCTTCTCCGTACAGGTAGCCGTACCGCCGGAACAGTTGCCCGTTTCGGTGTGACTGCTGTTGTTCGAGCAGGTGCGGGTATGCGTCCCATTGCCGTTGGAAGTCCATTCGCCCCAGTTGTGGATACATACTGTCGGAGGCTCGGGGTCCGGTATCACTATGTGCAGTCTCCAGTTGGCGTAAAGTGTCACATCCTCCGTAACAGGAAAAACCTCTCCAGGGGAGCCCGCTCTCTCTCCATCAGATCTCTCCAGTGTCCAATATTCAAAATCAGCCGTATCATACGTAAAGCCGGACTTCGGAAGAGTATAATCCCCGGATGTCTGAACCGGTTCCATGGAGCCAGATGCGTTACCGCCGTCAAAAGAGACGATGTAATTTTCGCCCTCTACCTTCCAAGCCTCCCATGCGCCGCTTACAAATCTTTCCTTATACCCGGCAGGAACATATATCACTCGATTCTCGGGCCAGGAAGACCCAAGCTCATAAAATACGAGGTGTCCAAAGATGATTTCATTCGGATTCTTCCAATGAGTATGAACCTCCTGGAGTTTCCTGCATCCAGCAAATGCGGACGATCCCACAAAAAGGACGCTATTAGGAATATCAATTTTCGTAAGGGCAGTACAGCCTTGAAAAGCAGAATACCCTATCTTCTTGACTGTTTTGGAAATATGTACCTCGGCAAGATTTAAGCATCCCTTAAATGCGCTACTGCCAATATTGGTCACGCCTTTCTCTATGATTACCTTTTTAATCTTTTGCTTTTCGTTCTCCCACGGGCAAACCGGATCGCCAGTACCTTCAAAATCAGGCATTTCACCCTCACCTGATATTGTAAGCGTGCAGTCCGTAAGCACCCCGTCCTCGTATTGGCTGATCATCCATTCAACATCTGTTCCGGGGATAGGTATAGGGACACCCAAAAACGGCCCATATAGCACAGCAGCAACTTTCCTATAACGTGATGTATTAAGTTCCTTCTGTTCCTCGGCGGTAAGCTGCTGCATTGCATCTACAACGGCTTGAAACTGCGTCCTCACTTCCTCGATATTATCGTCATCGATATCTTCCGCATCCGGCAAAGCGTCAATCATAGCCTGTACGCTTTCCACGGTAACGACTCCCTTTGTATTTGATAGGGCAGTCATTTCCTCCTGCTCCGTTTCTGCCGCCGATACCGGCACAGAAGCCGCAGAAAACAGGAAGCAGGTGCAAAGCAGTGCCGTGTAAATCCGTTTTCTTTGTTTTTTCATTCGTTTTTCCTCCCTCCATTGCTGTCATGTCATTTCCTTTTCCGTATCCCGCTCCTTCCTTTTTTCTGTGTCATGCAGACACCGCAGAAAGAGCCTTTCACTTATATAGGTACAAAAAAACGGAAAAACTCTCACCTAAAAATCAAATTTTTTTAAAAAAAATAAAAAAAATAGAGAGCCGCACAAAATCAGCCTTCTGCCGCCTTCAGATAACGGGCAATCAGCTTGCCTGCCGCCAGAATCCCCACAGGCAAAAGATACGCAATATACTGCGCTGTGCCGCCGTAGGCAATCAGCAGGTTATAAATTGCGTGAAAGGTAATCGCCGCCCCAAGCAGTCCGCAGGTTCCGGCAATTTTCAGCCACGTCCGCCGCCATACATACGCAAGCCCGCCGCCGACGATGGCTCCGCAAATCACATGCATTGCTCCCGTTCCGATACCACGGAAGAAAATAAAGGAGAAATGCGCGGCTCCGTTTTGAATCAGATAGCAGATATTTTCAAAGGTCGCAAAGGAAAGCGCAGTAATCACTGCGGCAATCCCAATCTGCCGCGCCTGCGGCTCAAATACCAAAAGATAAAAGAGCAACGGCAGCAGCTTCATCCCCTCCTCCACCACAGGCGCAATCTCCACAGTGGCGGCAAAGGCATCCGCCCCATACAGCGCGGCGAAAAAGATATTGAGATATGCAGAAAGCAGGCACATGCCCATTCCCGCAAGGCAGAACAGAAAAGCCCCTGTATGCCGTTTTCCCATGCACAGGGCGGCAATCAGCAAAGGCGATGCCATGCAGATAAAAATATTTTCCATATATGTCATGCCTGCACCGCCCTTCCTGTGGCAGGCAGCAAAGCGAATATGCAGCCCGTCAGCAGAACATCAAACCCGTAATAGAGGAAGGAAACCGAATCCCCCTGTCGGAAGCAGCCGGAAGTCCAAAGGATATATTCCGCCGCCACATAGCACAGCACCCCGATATGGAAATATCGCAGCTGCCGCGCCGCTCCCGTCTGCGTCCGCGCATAAGTAAGCCCCCGTATCGCATGATAGGAAACGGCAATCATCATGCCGCACCAAAGCAGATTCGAGAGAACATCCCCAAAGGTGCAGTAAAATATACATAAGGGAACGCCTATCAGGAAGGCAATCCGCGCCCTTCGGCACACAAAGCCTCTTTCCTCCGCAGAGGAAAGGGAGTATTGCAAAATAGAAAGAAAAATAACGCTTGCCACCCAGCCAAACTCCGACACATAAAAAACCTGCGGCGTTTTTGAGAACAAAAACAGATACAGCGTCCAGTACAGAGAGCCGAGCGCAAAACAGCCATAAAAGCAGGTCAGCAGAAAATACGCCTGCTTTCTGCCCTTCAGATATCGCATCCCGCTCAGGCAAAAGCCCAGCAGGGTAACAGAGAATTGCACAAAGTTATCGGCAAGTTCCATTCGCATTGTCCCCCTTTTGCTCCTCCGACTGTTCGTCCTTATGCAGCAGACAGATACGGAAGCACGCGATTGTCACACACACACCAAGGACAAAGGCGAGCAGTCCGGTCACGATATATCCAAGCGCAGCACTGCCGCCCAGCATGGTTGCCGCTGTTCCAAAGCCGGAGGACATGCCCGGCTCCATTCGATTGACCATATCGGGCATAAAAAGGGAAACCCCAACGATTACCGCAAGGCACGCCGCCACACCGAAAACGGCGGCGATCCGTTCCTGCTGCTGCCTTCTTTGACGCTCCTTTTCCGCAATCCGCCGTTTTACCTCTGCAATTCGTTCCTCATGACTCCGCATTTGTGATTCCCTCCCGTTCCAACAATCCGCGCAGACGGCCCTTGCCCCGATACACCATATTGGTAATCTGCTTCTCGCTTTTCCCCATAACCTCAGCAGCCTGCAAATAGCTCATGCCCTCAAAATAGACCAGATAAAGCGCCTCTCGGTAATCCGGATTTAACGCAGCCATGCAGAAATGCAGAATCCGATCCCGCTCCTTTGTGCGGACAACCTCCTCCACCAGTGTCTGTCCGTCCGGCTCCTCGGTCAGGTTATCCAGGCTGAAGAAAAGCCGCCGTCTGCTTCTGCCGCGCAAAGCCATGTGCCGTGCCGCTTTATACAGATAGGCCTTTAAGCCGCCGTCTCGAATGCGTGGCTTTTTCGTAAATAAATAGGAAAAGACTTCGATCATCAAATCCTCCGCTTCGTGAACGTCATGCAGATAGCCGTTGATATATAAGGTCAGCGGATTGCCGTATTTTTTCATCAATGCCACAAGCCCCGCCTCATCGCCGCAAAGATATTGCCTGTAAAGCTCTTCATCCATCGCCATGCCGTTCACTTCCTTTCCATCGCATCCTCTCAGCACAGAAAGGCATTGCGCCGCAAAAGGATGTCCTCTGTCTGAAATACTATCTCCAGTATATGCGAACATCCGCATAAATTCAAGATTTTCGTCATCAATCGCATCTGCATGCTGTCGGCAGATTTTTCTAAGATGCTCCGATGCGGAAATCTGCATCTTCTCCCCCCGATTCCGTCAGAAATCCATAAAACCGCGGACTGACTGCAACCAACTTGCTTTTCTCGCAAAAATCCCCTATGATAAGCTTAAATCAGCCATTTTCTCGCAAAGGAGGAACTTTCTATGGATAAGGATTCCCTGAAATTTATGTCATTCGTTGCCTTTATGGAAGCGAAAAAAGAAGCGGAACGGGATTGTTCTGCCGAAGATACCGGATGGCAGGATACCATCCCTACTATCAGAAGAAAGCCCGACCCTGCTACAGAAGCGCTTCTTCTCAGCCGCATCCGGATGCCCGAAAAGCCGGTAAACAAAATGGGATCCGGCGAAAAGGTTTTTATGGGTATCGGCATCATCGGTCTGTTTGATGCCGCTTTCGGTCTCTTTCTGATGGACGCTTTTTATTTTCTTGTCGGGCTTGTTGTCGGTGTTTCCTTTATCATCATGGCAACCTCAAATGCAAAAAAGAGATATGATGAAAAGCTGGCAGAATATGAGCTGGCACAGAGGGACTTCCCTGCTTATCAGAGAAAAATGCTCGCTAAGCAGAGGCTCGGAAAATAAACGGAATGATTGGAGGGGATCAGATAATGTCACAAAAAAGGAGTACCATTCTTATCTGGGCCGCGGTCATTTTTATTCTCATTGTCACATGCTTGATTACCGACCGCAACAATCTTGCAGAAAGAACGCTTTATTCCTCACAGGAGGAAATGCAGTCCGCCCTACAGGATACCTTTGTATATTACACCGCGAGAGGGGAACGACAGGCATGGAGCATCCATGGCGATACCGCAATACAAACCTATGAAAACGGCGCAGTATTTTCGTATACCATCACGAAATGGCATCCGCACCGCGGTGCGCTGACGCTCACACTGGACACCACAGCACAAAAGGAAACGCTGTTTGTTGCACTTAATGGCTCTCTGTTTGATCAGCATAAGCATGTCTTTCGTCCGGAAGCACAGCTTGCCTCCTCCGACAGAAGCGCGAGGCGCAAGCCTGTTTCCGGGCAGAATCAGCCTGCTGCGCAGAATAAACCCTCCGAGCAGAGTAAATCTTCCGAGCAGAGTAAGCCTGCTGAAACAACTCCCACCCCCGTATATACCGCCCCCAAATCGCAGAAAAAGCCCGAACTGCCCGATTGCGGCGATTATGAAAGCTATGAGGATTTCATGGATGACTGGGATGGCTATATGCCGGATGGCAGTGATGCAGAGGATTACTGGGAGGATTGGTAAGAACGGTATGCAGAAAGGGAGTATGCACATGAATGACAGAAAGATGGTCTTAGATGGCATGATGGGACTGGTGGTCGGGGACGCATTGGGGTGTCCCGTTCAGTTTCTCAACAGAGAGGAGCTTCGGGAGCGTGGAGCCGTCACCGAAATGGAGGGCTACGGCACCTATAACATGCCCCCCGGCACATGGACGGATGACAGCAGTATGGCGCTTGCAACCCTCGCGAGCATCAACGAAAGGAACGGCATCGACCTGCGCGATATCATGGAACGCTTTCTCGATTGGGAATTTCATGGCGCATATACCCCCTTCGGCGAGGCGTTTGATGAGGGGAATACCTGCAGCAACGCCATCTATAAGTATCGTGACAGCCACGACCTCGCAACCTGCGGCGAAACGGGCGAATATTCCAACGGCAACGGCGCAGTGATGCGAATTCTTCCTGTCTGCCTGTATTTCATTCAGAAGGAAGGTATTTCGGATGCGGATGCCCTTCAGCAAATCCATCTGGCAACAGGGCTTACGCATAATCATCTGCGGTGTCATATCGCAAGCGGATTGTATTATTTTATCGCAAAAGCCATCGTCACAATGGCACCAAAAAATGCCGATTTGAAAACCTGTATCCAATACGGCTTAGAAAAAGGCTTTGCATTTTATCACACGCCCGAAAGCCTTGCGGAGCTGATGTACTTCCAGAGATTACACGACTTAAATGAATTTTTCTCCCTGCCCGAAGATGAAATCGAGAGCGACGGCTATGTTCTGCATGCTTTGGAGGCGGCAATCTGGTGTCTGCTTCATACCAATCGCTTTCGGGACTGCCTGCTCCGCGCAGTCAATCTCGGCGATGATACCGATACCACTGCCGCAATCGCAGGCGGTCTGGCAGGGCTGTATTATCACTATGAAGCCATGCCGCAGGAATGGCTGGATGCGATTCAGAAAAGGGATTGGATTGAAAATCTGTGTTTAAATAAATAACGAATACCGGTAGATATCAGGGCATATTGAAGGGAATCGGATATATCCGATTCCCTTTTTATATTATTCATTCAGAATATGATTAACTTTTTGTGATAATTCATATACTTTTTCTGCAATCGTTCTATCCCCATCCCTAATTGGAGCAGGAGGAGATGCCAATTTAATTTTTTTCAATCTTTTCAATATAGCCATTCTACCATAAAAAAATCTCCATCTTTGCATATTTATCTGTGATGCGAACCATACCAATTCAGAAAAAGTCATTTTATATTTTGGAATTAATACTCGTACAGCACTTCCACCATTTCCTCTTGCCATAAATCTCCATGGTTGAACACTTGCCTTTCCAAAACATGTAACAGTAATTGCTCCATTTTTAAAAACTTCTCCCTCAACATCACTAACTAATCTAACTATACTGTTCAATGGATCTCCGGATGATACATATGGACATGTCCCGTCACTATAATTTCCTTCTCCACTGGACTTTCCGCTTTTAACATAAAAAAATCTTTCAATTATATCCTCTTCACCATATGGCATTTCTGGTAAATTAGATAACTCCGGAAAGCCTTCTAACACCTCGTCAGCTATATCATCTATGCTGACTGTTGTTCTCAAGATTGATTTAATAATATCCTCTCTATAAACTTCTTGTTCATTTTCTGGGAAAATAGGTTGTGGAAGATATTGTTCTGGACAAAATTCGGCACCCTCTCTTAGTATCTCTTTCGCGCTAATTACAGTTACAATTTTCGAATCAGTTCCTTTTCCTTCTCTAAATCTTTTAAATTGCGCCAATACTTCTTCTAATTGAGAGCCTTCTGTTTCTACTCTTTTTCCTTTCAATTTTTTGTAGCCATCATTCCAGATTTTCGCCATAAACACTTTATCATTTTCTTCTTGAGGTCTTTTTGCTTGCGCAATCATAATCGTAGTATCCACAGCAGTCGGATAAAACAAGTCACATGGCAAACTAATCATTCCCAACAAAGTATGTTCTTTCAAAAAATTATTCCGCCACAGTGCATTATCATCATCAGCAAATATACCAGATTTAACTACAACAGCCATTAATCCCAATGTCTGTAATGATTTCATGGCAACATCAATAAAATCTCTTTCAGGTTCCTCTTCTTGCGAAAAAGGTGGATTAAGTAATGCTTTTGTAAATCTGTCGTTTATTGCGTTTATATTACTTTCTTCAAAGCAACTTGTGTTTTCAATATGACTTTTCCCATCTCCTCTAAAGAACATATTTAAAGCCGCTAATGCCCAAACCATCGGATTTGTATCAAATCCATAAAGTGATTCTCTAATTACATTAAAAGGAATACCCATGCTCTTATACGTCGAAAGCATTCTGTCAAATGCTGCAACCAAGAAACCACCGGAACCACAAGCAATATCTACAACCTTATCTTTTGCTGAAACTTCTATCAATTCTGCACAGTATTTTGTAATATGACGAGGAGTAAATACTATGCCTAATGAATTATTATCATAACCATATCTAATAAATGCCTCATATAAAAGACCTAAAAAATCTGTATCCGTTTGCAGAATTGATTTTATGTTCAGCATTTTTAAAATAAATATTATTTTCCCCATTTTAGGCGCTAAACGTGCATAATCCGCCTCCGACATTCTCAATGTATCAATCAATTGCCTTTTTTTATTTTCTTCAAAGTGATCAGTTGAACGAATAGCACACTCAACAAGCTCATTTATTGATTTCAATTCCTTGCCTTTTGTTAAATCTATTTCACCCTGATATAAAGCAGTAATTACCGCTCCTAAAACTTTAGGTCTTAATGATGGCTCAATCTTAGCTGAACGCAGTATCGCAGAAAGTTCAATAGCAGCGGATATATAATCAGAAATCTGAGGAATCGAAACTTCTGTTGTGCCATTATTAGTTAATATAGCATTCTCAATCTCTAATACACTGGGAAAACTTGTCAATCTATATCCTCTAGCTGACAAATCCAACCACTCTGCTCCATTAAAATATTTTGTAATAAAAAGATACCCGTTGTCTTCTTCGCCAGCGACACCAACAGCTACATTTACTTTATACTTTCCATGTAAATTTATTGCATCTGCATATTCAACAGCCTCTCTTATTGCATCTCCTATTTTTTCTTTCTCATTTTTTGCCTCTACTACAATAATAGGTTGAAAATTTCTACAAACTAAAAAGTCAGGCTTTGTTTTTTCCAAACCAGAATCTTTAAAATAATCTTCAATTTCTTGTTCTTCCAAAAACTCCCCACCCTTTTGTGGGTGTCTTACATCCCATCCCTTCTGAGTTGCGATTTCTCGTACCAAATACCTACATCTTGATTCCGCTCTCTTTGCTTTTGCCATCAGATTAGTCTCCTTTTACCAAATAAGGAGGATAGAAGTTTCCTTCCGTCCTCCTTATACTGACTTTAAATAATATTTGAACGTACTCGCTTATCAATACAGCTTAGCCCCTGCCGGGATTCTGTCATCTACCATCAGAAGGTTCAGTCCTTCGTGACCGTCTTCCTCGTGTACTGCCGAAATCAGCATACCCTCGGAATCAATGCCCATCATTTTTCTGGGGGGCAGGTTCACGATAGCGATTGCTGTCTTGCCAACCAGTTCTTCCGGTTCATAATAGTCGTGAATACCGCTTAAAATCACACGATCCTTACGTTCACCGTCATCCAGTACAAACTTCAGCAGCTTTTTGGATTTTGCAACTGCCTCACATGCCAGAATCTTAACCGCACGGAAATCGGATTTTGCAAATGTATCGAAATCTACCATTTCTTTAAAAATAGGCTCAATCTTCACATTGGAGAAATCAACCCTCTCAGCGACCTTTGCTGCAGGTGCTGCTTCGGAAGTCTTGGATGCCTTCTTATCAGCGTCCAGAGGCTTCATAGTCGGGAACAGGATAACGTCTCTGATAGAAACGGATTCTGTCAGCAGCATAACAAATCTGTCGATACCAACACCCAGACCGCCTGTAGGGGGCATACCGTATTCCAGAGCAGTCAGGAAGTCCTCATCAATCATATTTGCCTCATCGTCGCCGTTTTCGCGCAGATATTCCTGATATTCAAAACGCGCGCGCTGGTCGATGGGATCGTTCAGCTCGGAGTATGCGTTGCCGTATTCTCTGCCGACAATAAACAGCTCGAATCTTTCTGTAAATTCCGGTTTATCGGGCTTTCTCTTTGTCAGAGGAGAAATTTCTACAGGGTAATCAATGATGAAGGTAGGCTGAATCAGGTTCTTTTCTACGAATTCTTCAAAGAACAGGTTCAGAATATCGCCCTTTACATGGCGTTCTTCAAATTCCACGCCCTTTTCTGCCGCGATTTTCTTTGCTTCCTCTGTATCCTTCACCTGGTCGAAATCAACGCCTGTAAACTGCTTTACGGCATCTGTCATTGTGATTCTTGCGAAGGGCTGACCCAGATCCAGATCATAGCCGCCATAGGTAATCTTTGTTGTGCCCAGCACGTTCTGTGCTACGGTACGGAACATTTCTTCCGTAATGTCCATCATGCCCTTGTAATCTGTGTAGGCCTGATACAGCTCCATCAGCGTGAATTCGGGGTTATGACGAACGGAAATGCCCTCGTTTCTGAATACACGACCGATTTCATATACTCTTTCAAAGCCGCCGACAATCAGTCTCTTCAGGGGCAGCTCCAGCGCAATACGGCAGTACATATCAATATCCAGTGTATTGTGGTGTGTGATAAAGGGTCTTGCGGACGCACCGCCGGGGATGGTCTGCAAAACGGGAGTTTCTACCTCTAAGAAGCCCTTTGCGTCCAAAAACCTTCTGATTTCTGTAATAATTTTGGAACGCTTGATAAAGGTATCTCTGGATTCGGGGTTTACAATCAGGTCTACATATCTCTGTCTGTAGCGCAGCTCCTGATCCTTCAGACCATGGAACTTTTCGGGCAGAACCTGCAGGCTCTTGGAAAGCAGAACAACCTCTTTTGCGTGTACGGAAATTTCGCCTGTTTTTGTTTTGAATACAAAGCCCTTAATGCCGATGATATCACCGATGTCATATTTTTTGAATGCAGCGTAATCCTCCTCGCCGATGTCATTCTTGCTGACATAGGACTGCATCAGACCGTTTCTGTCCTGAATATTGCAGAAGGATGCCTTCCCCATGATACGCTTGCTCATCAGTCTGCCTGCGATGCAAACATCCTTATTCTCCAGCGCATCAAAGTTCGCTCTGATTTCGTCGCTGTGGTGTGTCACGTCATATTTTACAATCTGGAAGGGGTCCTTGCCTGCTTCCTGCATCTGTGCCAGCTTTTCTCTTCTGATTCTATTCTGTTCACTCAGCTCCTGCTGGGTCAACTCCTTATTTTCCTCTGCCACTTTTCTTCCTCCTGTCCGTTCTTTTGTAATGGTTTTATTTTGTAAATCTCAGCACCTTGAATTCTACTTCGCCGTCAGGTGTTTCAATCATAATGATATCGTCCTTTTTATGTCCCAGAAGTGCCATACCGACAGGGGATTCGTTGGAAATTCTGCCGTTCATGGGGTCTGCCTCTGCAGAGCCTACAATGGTGTATTCCATTTCCTCGTCAAATTCCACATCCAGCACCGTTACGGTCGTACCCAGGCTGATGGTATCCTTTGCACCCTCTTCTTCATCGATAACCTCTGCATTGCGCAGCATTTTTTCCAGCTGCACGATACGCGCTTCGATTTCTGCCTGTTCTTCCTTCGCTGCATCATATTCGGCGTTTTCGGAAAGGTCACCCTGACCTCTTGCTTCTTTAATTTTTTCTGCTACGTCTTTTCTGCGGACGGTTTTCAGGTTTTCCAGCTCCGCCTCCATGTTTTTCAGACCGTCATAGGTCAAAACAACTTTCTTTTCTGTCATGGGTGTGTCACTCCTCGTTTTAGTCTCATTTCATGCTTTCCTCGTTTTAGACAAGGAAAAAAGGAAGGCTTGCGATTACCCTCCCGAACTATCGTAATATTATATACTGATTCCGACCGGATTGTCAACGCTTTTTCCTTGAAAAATCAAGGCTTCTTATCCGGATGCGGCTTTATTTTTACCCTTTTGCCAAAGGCGGAAAAGCCCGAAATGGAAAAGCCCTTCTCCTGCAAGGCGGAAAACAGCCGCTCCCCGTCCCAATCCTCTGCCGAAAAGCCTTCCCGAAACGCCTCACAGCCAAGGTATGCCCTCGCCTCGGCAAGCCTGCCCTCCATCTGCTCACCGCCCTCTGCCGCCATGCGGAAAAAGAACCCCTCCGCCGCCGAAATATCCGGACGCAGACTCCTAAGCCGCCGCAGAACAGGGCGATTGCCTGCGAAATCCAGCCAGATGCACCCCCGCTTCAGAATATGCTCATAGGCACGCTGCTCCATGCCGCAGGAAAGCACCACATCCGCCGCCCCAAGCGCAGCATTTTTCGGGGAGGAAAAGACCTCCGCCATCAAGCCGCGCTCCGCATAAAGCCGCTGCACCACGCC
>UMAL01031584.1_pt1 | contig 11590 bp, 9 predicted proteins | sample 1963691 | NCBI WGS metagenome assembly UMAL01 (sample SAMEA4835914, study PRJEB28245) | human gut metagenome | biome: gut microbiome; material: fecal sample | place: Denmark | collected 2008
CACAAACGGAGCCTTGGAAGCAGTCTTGTATACACCATACTTTTCAAATACCGGCGGCAGTACCTCCTCGACAACAGAGAACACATCCTCCTGGGAAGCAAATGCCATCTCCATATCGAGCTGATAGAACTCTCCCGGAGAACGGTCTGCTCTTGCGTCCTCATCACGGAAACACGGTGCAATCTGGAAATAGCGGTCGAATCCGGACGCCATTAAAATCTGCTTGAACTGCTGCGGTGCCTGCGGCAGTGCATAGAACTTGCCCGGATGATTTCTGGCCGGTACCAGATAATCTCTCGCGCCTTCCGGGGAAGAGCAGGTCAGAATCGGAGTCGTGATCTCTAAAAATCCCAGCTCGTTCATCTTATTGCGGAGCTCTGCCACGATGCGGCTTCTGAGCACGATCTTGCTCTTGACCGACGGATTTCTCAGATCCAGATAGCGATATTTTAATCTGGTGTTCTCATCCGCCTCTCTGGACTGGTTAATCTCAAACGGAAGTGCATTGTAGATACACTTTCCAAGGATCTCGATCCCTTCCGGCACGACTTCAATCTCTCCGGTCGGAAGCTCTGTATTCTTATTGGAGCGCTCTCTGACGGTTCCTGTTACGGAAATGGTGGACTCCTTGTTCACTCCGTCCAGCTTCTCCATCATCTCTTCTGTCTCAACGACAATCTGGGTCGTTCCATAGAAATCTCTTAAAATAAGAAATCCCAGGTTCTTGCTGACCTTGCGGAGATTCTCGTACCATCCGACGAGCGTTACTTTCTCTCCCGCATTGGAAAGACGCAGCTCATTACAGTTATGTGTTCTCGACTGTGTCATTTTCTTAACTCCCTTGTATCAATCTAAAAATATTCTTCAAATCTGTCCGGGCAGCAGCCTGTCCGGCGCTTTTTTTATCTTACACCATGAAACGCGATTTTTCAACGGTTTTATCCGTTCTAAATAATTCTGACAAACACTCCGATAAGCACGAACACAAGGATCGTCAATCCAAATCCACGCAGCGTTATCTTTGTTCTCCGTAACGGATCTTTCAGTGCCTCCTCCAGACAAATCCTCTCAAGTTCATCCAGCACACGCCATAATTCCGTATAATCACGACTGTTAAACTCATATTTTATGTCTTCCACGCGTTTGCCTATGTAGCGGCATGCTTCCTCCGACCACTCCTGTGCCCTCACATGTTCACCAATTTGTCTCCAGAACTCTGGTTCTTTGTACAGAGTAATCGCCAACTCCGATTGCAGGAACTCTTCCCAGCGTTTCTTCTGGGTTCCTTCCCCCTGCAATGTGAGACCTCGCAGCCGCTCCGGCAACTCCTCTGTCAGCATTTTCCTGCTTCTCTCCTGTCCGGCACGAATGCGTGCAAAATACTCCTGCCATTGTGCTTCTGTCTCATCGGTTTCAAGCTGTCCGTACTCCTTCTCCAGCGCCCCGTCCCGCTCTTTTAAGCCTTCCCGTGCCACCGGTTTCACCGGACTTGGAACCGTCCTGCTTCCGTTCAGATCACTTTCTTTCTCTTGTCTTTTCGCGTATTGAATGGCGCGCTGGTAAGCATCGTGAAGCACTGCCCACTCCTCTGGCTTTTCCTCCCTGTGGCAGCTTTTTACTCTGGCTGCATATGCTTTTTTTATCTCTTTTTGATCCGTTGTCTGGGGAATTCCCAGTGTTTGCCATATTGTCATATTCTTCTAGCTGGTCAGATGTCCGCCCCTCCACAATTCATATTCCTGTTCCTCTTTGCGGTAATCCACCTGATCCTGCGCATCGACCGCCTGCTTACTACTCTCATACCACCGGGAAAAACCGTCTGCTGTTCCCTCAAATGCCGCCTCCTGCAGACACTGCTCCTCCACATAGTCCAGAAACAGATTCAGCTGTTTTCTGCCCTTGTTGATGGAGAGGACGTCCTGTCTTCCCAGATAATAGTTAAAATACTGTACACGACTGTCAATCTGTTCCCGGATATATCCCGTTGTCTCACGATGCAGCTTTTCAGCACGCGCAAGCACCAGCCGGTTTTCCTCAAGATCTCTCGGATGAATCTTCAGTTTATTCAACTGCTCCAGTCTTTTTTTCAGTTCCTTTTCTGATAATTTGATTTTATCATTCCGGATCACGAGCTGTTTTTCTTGTCCTGTCGATACGACGTGCACATCTACCACCAGAATTCCATTGATATCGTAAGTATAACGCACCCGCACCTTCTCTTTTCCTTCCGGTCCGACAGGAACCGGAACCGTGATGCTTCCCAACAGCAGATTGTCCTCCGCGTACATTGCTTCCCCCTGGTATACCTTGAACCTCATTTTGGTCTGCCTGTCATGTGCCGTCGTCATAATAGTCTCCCTGCTGACCGGGAGCGCCATGTTCCTCTCAATCAGCACATCACAGAGATCACGGTTCGGATCTGCTTCGTTGTATTGGGACACGCTGAGAGAAAACGGACAGATATCCGTAAGAAGCATATCGCGAATATCCGCATTGCGTTCCTTGATGCCTGCATACACTCCTGCGCCGAGCGCAATCATATAATCCGGGCTGACAACCGCAATATCCGTGCGCTGCAACAGATAATTCAAATACTTTTGCACCACCGGCATTTTACAGGACCCTCCAACAAGCACTACCGCATCTACTTCTCTGGCACTCTTCTGCCCGTCCGACAACACACGCCGGATCGGTTGTGCCATCCGTTCAAACAGCGGCTCCGCCTGCAGGATCAGCTCCTTTCTGGAGACCTCCATCCGATATTCTCTCCCAGCAAGTGTCACACACATCTGTGCAGTCTCCTGACCGGTCAGTTCAAACTTACAGTTTTCCGCACGTTCCAACACAATTGCCGCATCCTCAGCTGAGAAGCGGTTTTCAGAAAGTCCGCACGACTTCCAGAACATATCTGCAATCAACCGGTCAAAATCACTGCCGCCGAGATGATTGTCTCCGCTGACCGCCAGAATCTCCACAATGTTATCAAAACACTCTACTAATGACACATCGAGCGTTCCCCCTCCAAAATCAAACACCAGCATGACGGCATCCTCCATCTGGCTTCGGCACTGATAATATAACGATGCAGCCGAAGGTTCATTGATGATGCGCTCCACATGAAATCCTGCCAGTTCCCCCGCATTTTTTGTTGCATTTCTTGCAAGGTCGTTAAAATATGCCGGTACACTGATGACCGCTTCCGTAATCTCCTCCCCCAGATAATGCTCCGCGTCTTCCTTTAATCTTTTTAACACAAGCGCGGAAAGTTCCTCCGGACGGTATTTTTTTCCGGCGAGCGAATATATCTTTTCCGTTCCCATAAATCGTTTAAAAACGCTTACCGTATCCTCCGGGTGTGTAACCAGACGCTCCTTTGCAATTTTTCCCACGTACACCGTGCCATCTTTGCCTATACTAACTACGCTAGGCGTCAGATAGTCTCCAAACGCATTCGGAATCAGATGACTCTCTCCATTTTCCCACACTGCCGCCGCACTGTTTGTCGTTCCAAGATCAATACCGATAATTCTTCCCATATGCCCTCCATCTGCAAGCTGTTTCTCTTTTTTTACTTTATACCGTTCGTAATCTCCTTTAAGAAACGTGCACATCCACGCGAAGCTTTTTTATGTAATAGAAACGAAGTTTCCCATTATGTAAAAAACGCCATAGATCATCCTATGGCGTTCTCTGTCAGATCATTTCCGGATCAGTCTTTGTAAAACTCGACAATGTCCTTGTAGCCCTCGGCTGTCAGCTTCTCTTTCTGGAACTTCTTGTTCTTGTTCATGCGCACGACAAGCACCTGCTTCCCAGCAACACGCTCCTCCTGTGCCCTGGCGATCACTTTCGATACCTGCTCCGAGGTACAGCCTTTTTCAATGAGGTATGCCACCTTCGGGCGCTGCATCGGCACGGTGAAACCGCTCTCCATCAGAAGAAGAATGATGCGCTCAAAGCCGATGGAGAATCCGCACGCCGGAACGTCATTTCCGGTGAACTTGCCGACCATCTTGTCGTAACGTCCGCCGCCGCCGCACGCTGCTCCCAGCTCCGGCATTGCGATCTCAAAAATCGTTCCTGTATAATAGCTCATTCCGCGCACAAGCGTCGGATCAAATACCATCTTAAAGTCGGCTGTCTTCGCCGTCTCCACACTATCGATAATCTCCTGGAGATTCTGCTCCACCTCCGGCTCCAAAAAGCCCTGTAAGGTGTCCGCCAGATATTTGATACCGTTCTGCGCCTTTGATACGCCCTCAAACAGTGCCAGATACTTGTCAATCGACTCCTTCGCATAGCCTTCCTTTGCGAGTTCTTCTGCCACGCCGTCAAGCCCGATCTTGTCCATCTTGTCCAGAATGATGAATACGGTATCAAATTCTTCCTCCGGGAAACCGCTGTACGCTGCCATCGCCTTTAAGATGCGGCGCTCATTGATGCGGATCTCAAAGTTCTTGAATCCGAGTCTGCCGATCGTCGTTGTCGTCGCAAGGATCAGCTCGATCTCCGCGAGATTGCTCGGCTCACCGATAATATCAATATCACACTGCATAAACTGGCGGTAACGTCCACGCTGCGGGCGGTCTGCACGCCACACACTGCCCATCTGCAGTGCCTTGAACGGGGACGGGAGATCATTAGCGTTGTTCGCATAGAAACGGACTAACGGCACCGTCAGATCGTAACGCATTCCAAAATCGACCAGATCCGCCTCTTCCTTTGCCTCCGCGATCTTTAACTTCTCACCACGCTTCATCACTTTGAAGATCAGCTTCTCGTTCTCGCCTCCCTGCTTATTGCTCAAATTTGCAATGTTCTCCATGCAAGGTGTCTCGATCGGTGTGAATCCAAAACTGCGGTAGGTCTCCTTGATAACCTGCTGCACGTAATCCCGGATCTGCATCTCTTCCGGTAAAATATCTTTCATGCCGTTGACCGGCTTCTTGCTTAATGCCATGAGCGTTCCTCCATTTTCTGCCTTATATCCTCCGATTATTATACGTTTTGTGTTCCTGCACGTCAAGCATCAAGGACCATACAATCATTTATCGCAAATATGATCCCGTCGTTAAAAAATCACTTCAAAAACTGTGCCCCCAGACGGATTGTCCCTGATTACAATATTGCCATCATGCACTCTCACAATTTCATAAACCAGCGCAAGTCCAAGGCCTACTCCCCCCAGTTCCCTGCTTCTGGATTTATCCACACGAAAGAATGGTTCAAATACCCGTTTTCTGAGTTCCTCTGGAATTCCGCTTCCTGTATCCTCTACGGAAAGAAAAACATGTTTTTCTTTCCACTCCGCCGTCACAACAACCTGCCCGCCCGGACGATTGTATTTTATAGCATTCTCAACAAGATTATATACCAGTCTGTAAATAAGGATATCGCTTCCCACCATAGTTACATCCTTACATTTTCCAATAAGCCTTATATTTTTCTCCATTGCAAGTGGTTCCAGATCCGTCAGGACCTCTTCTACAAGTGCATCAACCATGATTTTTTCATCACGTACCACAATCTGAAGTTCACTCATATCCAGAAGAATCTTTACCATCCTGCTGAGTCTTTCGTTCTGCTCCGTCATCATGGCAATTGTCTTTTCCGCACATTCGTCATTGCCCGGGTGCTCCATCGAATTATATAAATCAAGCTGTACCTGCATCAGCGACAACGGTGTACGAAACTCATGTGCGGCATTTGCCGTAAATTGCCTCTGTACCTCAAATGCTTCTGAGAGGCGTTCCAGCATCTTGTTGTAAGAAACACTGAGCCGGTTTAATTCCTTAACTTCATTCTCTTCTATCCTCGAATCTGCCAGATTTTGTGCCTGCACTTTCTCAATTTTATCTGAAAAATTTCTAAGCGGTTTAAGTACATGTCCGCTCAGAAAATATGTGGCAACACCTCCAAGAAGCGCAAGCAGTGTAGAGAACAGCAAGCTTCTTTTTTTATAATCTGCTTTGTTGTTATATACCTGAATGGAAAAATCATCTGCAAAATCATCCCATTTATCATCTGGAATATTAATATATATTTCATCAGCCTCCTCACTGTTGTCCTCATCACTCTGGGCATCAACAGTATTCTGCAGCAAATCAATATAATACACACCGTTCTTATATACAAACAGGGTAAGGCATCCACATATGACTGCAATAAACAATGTAGTTATGATCGTAAGTCTCCACTGAAGTGACATTTTTTTCATTGTTCTGATTCCTCTCGCATCTTATAACCCTCACCAACCTTGTTCACAATCGGATCATATCCCAGCACTGCCTTAAGTTTTTTTCTGAGAGAAGACATATGTACCCTGATAGCTCCGCTAAAACTATCCACAGATGCATCCCATACATGCTCTATCAGTTCTTCCTGGCTTACCGGTCTGCCCTGATTAAGAAGCAGATATTCCAAAATTCCACTTTCTTTTCTGGTCAAAGGCACCCTCTCTTCTTTTGCATATGCCTCGCGCTTTTTTGTATCGAACCTTATGTCCCCATTGTTCAGGCAAACATCTCTCTGTACAAATTTACGTCTTGTCAGGCTTCTGATCCGCGCCTCAAGCTCCTGCAGATGAAATGGTTTTTCCATGTAATCATTGGCTCCTGCATCCAGCCCTTCCACTTTATCCGCTATCTGGCTTCGCGCAGACAGAATCAGCACCTTTGTCTCCTCATTCTCCCGCCTGAGTTCCCTTAGAATATCCATTCCATCTATGCCCGGTAAATTCAGGTCAAGCACAATGAGATCATATTCCTCCGTCAGGACATATTCAAGCGCCTCGCTTCCATTATAAGAGGTATCCACCTCATAGCCAACATCATACAGACTTTTTGCAATTGTATCACACAATTCTTTTTCATCTTCAACAATCAATAATCTCAAAATATTTCTCCCGCTTCTTAACAAGGATTTTACATCCACTATTGTATAATACTACTGTCAGCTGGTCAACAAAGACAATAACAGCAAACGAAAGGAGTAATCTGTCTGATGCGGAAAAGAATATCACAGTTCGCTCTATTCATCACCGGTACACTTATGATCGGTTATGGTGCAATCAGAGGCGAAGCAGCTACCGTGCTTGGCAAAGCAATTAAATTATGTCTGGAGTGTGTGGGAATTGGATAAAAGAACAACTATACGATCAAAAAAAGTAGCCCGGGTACGCGGGTGGATTCAGGCAGCTGCCACATTGCTTACCAATATTCATATTCCAAATTTATTTAAAGGAAAAATATATCAGGGAAATGCCAAAACAGTATGTGTGCCGGGATTAAACTGTTATTCCTGCCCTGCAGCTGCAGGCGCCTGCCCAATTGGAGCTTTTCAGGCAGTCGTCGGATCCTCAAATTTTAAATTTTCGTACTACATAACCGGCTTTTTCATTCTGCTCGGTGTGACACTTGGAAGATTTATATGTGGATTTTTATGTCCTTTTGGATGGTTTCAGGATCTGCTTCATAAAATCCCCGGGAAAAAATTTTCTACGGCCAGGCTAAAGCCTTTGAGATACCTGAAGTACATCATTCTTATCGTTTTCGTTATAGCACTGCCGATGCTTGTGACGAACTCCATAGGAATGGGGGATCCGTTTTTCTGTAAATACATATGTCCACAGGGCGTTTTGGAGGGTGCCATACCTCTGTCCCTCGGGAATTCCGCCATACGATCTGCACTTGGCAGGCTATTTTCTTTTAAATGCCTTATTTTAATTACTGTTATTGTCTTAAGTATTTTGTTTTACAGACCTTTTTGCAAATGGCTTTGTCCCCTTGGTGCAATTTATTCACTTTTTAATAAAATATCCTTTCTCAACATCAAGGTCGAAAACAGTAAATGTGTCGGATGCGGTCTGTGTACAGGTGCATGCAAAATGGATGTCGATGTCCGTAAGACTCCAAATCATCCGGAATGTATACGATGCGGCGCCTGTATGAAAGCCTGTCCAAAGGATGCAATCCATTACCAGTTTATGGAAAAAACATGTAGCAGCAATCTCAATAACCAGCAATAGCCAGCCGGCAGCTATTTAATTCTTATCATTTAAAGGAGTATTTATCATGAAAACAAAAAGAAACATTATCGCACTTTTTACACTCTGTACCGCATTATCAATCACCGGATGTGCCGGGCAGGAGACTTCAAAAACAGAGAACACGCAGAATACTGCTGCTGTATCCGCCAGCAAATCATCTGCCGATGACTCCAATGTAGCGCTTGATGATTTATATCAGCAGGAAAACCAGATCTTTGCAGATCATAAAGATGTATGGGACAAGGTTTTTGGCATGATGAATAAAAGTACTGCTGATCCAGATGGAAATTATGCTGATTATCTTGCTGATACTGTCGAAGCAAACAAGACTTCGTTTACAGACAGCGAGTTAAAAACTCTTACCGATGATATTAAGACCATTCGTAAAATCGAAGAACAGATCACTGAAATTGAAAGCCAAAATGCTGTATCCGATACTTCCGGCGCCAAAAATGATTCCGATGATACAGCCCCTTTCCAGAATTTCTCCGGAAAAGATTTTGATGGCAATGCCGTTGATCAGAATTTGTTTTCTGGGAATGCCGTAACTGTCATAAATTTCTGGTTTACCGGCTGTAAGCCTTGTGTTGCTGAATTATCTAAACTTAACGAATTAAATGATGCTATTAAATCAATGGGGGGCGAAGTTATTGGTATTAACACCGAAACTTTTGATGAAAATGAAGCTGCTATAAAAGAAGCAAAAAAAATCCTTGAAAGCCAGGGCGCCGCTTATCGCAATCTTTCCATTGACTCTGATTCAGCCGCCGGTAAATATGCTGCTGATATTATGGCATTTCCAACAACAATTTTAGTCGATAGAAATGGTAATATAATAGGCGAACCTATGCTCGGCGGAATCGATAACCAGGACAACTATGATGCTTTGATGAAGCAGATCCAGTCTGTGATTGATGCTGATAGTGCAAACAAGTAAATTCTGACATTCTGTAGCATCAATGACCATTCACAAATGCGAAAAAGGACATTTCTAAGTAATTAGAAATGTCCTTTGGCATACTCCCGAGAATACTATCCCAGCAGATAGCACTCTCCCCTCTGAATCAATTCTGTTCTTCATCCAGCCATTCTTTTAGCTTTTTCTGTAACAGTTTTTTATCTGGCAAATATAATTTATACTCTTTTGCATAAATTTCTCCTTCAACTTCCGAGTATCATGAATGTTCTTTCACATACTGCAAAAATTCCGGTGTCTTTGACCAGTATTTTACACCCCAGTTTTCAAAATTCCATTCTTCCATGTAATCATTGCACTCGAAATCAACATAATATATTTCTTCGTTATTTACAACAAAATTCGTTGGAAAATAATCAATATTTGTATTGGCAGCATATAACAGCGCACACATTCTATGCAATTGCTCGATATAGTCAGTTTTCATCTTGTCTTCTAAAACCAACTGATAAATCGTGTCGCCGTCAATAAACTCCTTCAAAATGCGTTCATTTTTCACATCTGCTTCAAGCATGGCAGGCATCTTTATTCCGATCTCTTTCAATTTCTTGTAATCCCTGATTTCTGCCTCAAGCTTGTTTCCGAACTGATAATAATCACGAGGTTCATGATGTATCTGCTTCAAAACATACATGTTATTTCCAGACTCTGCCAAATAAGAATATCCACCTTTTCCCTTTCCTAGCAATTTAATTATTGTATAGCTTTTCCCATTTACGGTCATTTCTTTATTCATGTGTTTTCTCCTTTGTTCTACATCACATTGATTACTGATTTGTAATATTCTGCTTCAATATTACAATAGAAATATAGTTTTCACAAAGGTTAAACGTGTAACCCGCCACAAAATTCTCATTCGATTTTTGTGATATTTCCCCATATTTCAAATTTTCTGGAATGTCATGAAACTCTTCCTGAAAAATTTCAATAATGAAATTCTCTCTGAAATCACGAAAACTCAGGTGTTACTTCTTTCCAAAGAAGGTATTGTAGACACTTCTTTTATTGGCTCATTTTGCTCCTAACGCTGTGTTATTCATGTTCTTTTTCTCCTAGAATAATTGACTATAACAGAAAAGAACGAACTCATCTGCTAAAATGAATTCGTCCTTTAAGGCACAGTTATTAGGTTGTTTCAATACATCTCACAGGTTATTCCGTATTATGGGATACTCTTTTGATGTACTATTTCAGGATAAATAACCCTTTTATTCTTCTGCAAAAAGCTTCTGCTTCCGCTGTATCATCTCATCAATCCTTGCGATATACTGCGCTACATCCTTGACATTCTCGGCACGTTCAATCCGGTGCGTGCCATCCGGATTCGGCTCTGTCCAGACACGTTTTGTCGAAGCTCCCGCTCCGCACGCCACGATGGTCTGTTTCTCCTCCATAATCAGCACATTGTACACGCCTGCCATGCCCTCTTTTGCATAGCCGACGTTCTCCAGATTGCCCGCCATACCTTTCTGCCGGTACAGATAATATGGGAAAAGCCCCATCTGCGCCGCACAGTCCGCAACCAGATCCATGTGCTCCTGCGTGTTGATGATCTTGTAATCCTTATAATCTTCCTTGAACATATTCAGCCGCGCTGCCCGCTTGAGTGCCAGCGAATGTACGGTCAGATTGTCCGGTGCAAGCTCTGCCACCTGCTCCATCGTCCGGCGCACATCGTCCAGTGTCTCTTCCGGAAGTCCCATGATCAGATCCATGTTGATATTGTCGAACCCGAGTTCTCTTGCCATGTGAAAACTCTCCACCGTCTGCTCCACCGTGTGATGTCTGCCGATCAGCTTTAATGTCTCCTGCTTCATGGTCTGCGGATTGATCGAGATGCGCGAAATTCCATGCTGTCTCAACACCTTCAGCTTTTCGTATGTAATGCTGTCCGGTCTTCCCGCTTCCACCGTGAATTCCAGGCAGTCTGATAAATCAAAACTGCATTTAATTTTCCGGATCAGTCTGTCCAGCTGATAAGGTTCTAACGTCGTCGGTGTACCGCCGCCGATGTAGATGGAATTTAAATGTCTGCCCGCAAACTTCACCGCCGCAAACTCAATCTCCCGCTCCAGCGCATCCAGGTAGGAATCCACACGCTTCGCCCACGATGCAATCGGATAGGAGGTAAACGAGCAATACAGACAGGTCGTCGGACAGAACGGTATCCCGATATACAGGCTGTACCCGTTGTCATAATCGATCTTGGAAAGCAGGGAGAGCTCCCTCTCTGCAATGTCTGTCGCAAGGCAGATCTTCTCATCCGACGCAAAATAAGTCTGCTTCATATACGTATAGATCTCGTCCCGGCTTTTTCCCTCTTCGAGCAGCTTCATCGGAATCTTGGTCGGCCGGATTCCCGTGAGCGTTCCCCACGGCAGATACTGACCGGTCGCATCCGACAGAAGCGCATACAGATTCTGTTTCAGCCGGTTCTTCGTCTCCGGGCGGTCTAAAGGATCGACTGCAAAGGTACGCTCCACCGCAGGCGCCATCTCTCCCTGCTGCCAGCGCAGCGTTATCGCATCGTCCGTGTACTCCACATGCATGCGGGATGTCACCGGCTC